>Ga0194120_10000917_pt1 | contig 55020 bp, 41 predicted proteins | sample TA2MahCa65mmetaG_FD_148642 | JGI IMG/M metagenome (GOLD analysis project Ga0194120, IMG submission 148642) | Freshwater microbial communities from Lake Tanganyika, Tanzania - TA2015019 Mahale Deep Cast 65m | ecosystem: Environmental > Aquatic > Freshwater > Lake | place: Tanzania: Lake... | reverse complement strand
CATCGCTCCCACCTCAGAAATCCGCGATGATTCCCATGATGGTCAGCCGCTGGAACTGAAGGATGGGCTTCAGTTCCCCATCCACGCGGTCGAACTGCCAGGCGTAGACGTTGTCCCGATTCGTGACGTTCTGGACCTCCAAGAACAGCGACACGCCCCACCCGCCCAGCTCCAATCGCCGGTCGATCCGTAGGTCGAGCCGCCGGTAGTCCGGATAGCGCACGGTGTTCCGCGCCTCGAAGTCCGGGTCCAGATCGTAACCCCCCACGTCGTTCGGACGGATGGGCAGGAGCGTGTAGGGTCTGCCGCCGACGAGCCTCCACTTGCCGCCGAGCGTCCATCCCGCGATCAGCGGAACCCCGCCCGACACCGACACGAGGCGGCGGATGTCGTAGTCGTCCGGGTACCACGCGCCCTGGGCGTCGCGCGACTTCGAGTCCGACAGCGACAGGATGATCGACCCGTAGGGACCCTTCCGGATGCGCTTCTCCAGCAGCAGATCGACGCCCTGCACCTGCTTCCTGCCGAGGTTCCTCAGCGCGTTCGATCCGGCGAGGGTCTCGTCTTCGCGGATCGGCAGGTCGCGGTACTCCTTCCGATAGGCTTCGATCAGCAGGCGCGACGCCCCCGCGAACCGCCGCTCGAATCCCGCGACGGCATGCCACGCCTCGAAGTCTTGCAGCTCCAGGTTCGTCGGGTCCAGGACGAGCTCCAGCGTCGTCGGCGACTGATGGTAGATCCCGCCGCTCAGGCTCAGCGAGGTCTGCGGCGCGACCGTCCAGCGCAGACCGATGCGCGGGTCCACGCTCGACGCGTCCGTCAGCGTGAACCTCTGACCGCGCACGCCAAGCCGGACGCTCAGCGGGCGGACGGGCGTCCAGTCCCGATGCGCGTAGCCGCTGAGCCGCCACCCGACGTGCCGCACATCGACCTCGTGCTCCTCGATGTAGACGATCCTGCCGGCGTTCTCGCTGAACCCGTTCCAATCCTCGGAACCGATCCGATAGCGGAACTCGATCCGGCGGAGCTCCGCCCCGAGCCGCCACGCGTTGTTCTCGTCCGCGCCGATGTCGAGCGCGCCTGCGACGGCGGTCTCGCGGCTCGCCGAATGGCTGTCGTAGATGGGCTCCGGCTTCGCCTGCCAGATCTGCGAATCGTCCACGCTGGCGACGTGGGACAAGGTCACACGCGACGCGGCGCTCTCTCCCCAGATCGCCGACCACGTCCCGCCCGTGAGCAGCTTGAACCCGTCGTAGACGGCGCGGTCGACGTTCCGCACCCATTGGATATCGACATCGCTGCGCCCACCGATGCCGACCCACGACAGCCGATGGGAGTCGGACAGGTCGAGGACGACCTTCGCGTGCGCGTCGTCGTAGTGCGGGATCGCCGTCAGACGCGCGGGCTCCTTGAGCAGGTCGAGAAAGCTCTGCCGGTACGAGGCGACCCACGAACCGCGTCCACCCTGAAGGGGGCCCTCCAGTCCTCCGCCGAATCCCGCCATCGAGAGCTCGATTTCGCCGCCGAGCCGCTCGCGGTTCCCCTCACGCAGGCGGATGTCCAGCACGGACGATAGCTTGCCGCCGTACTCGGCGGGGAACCCGCCCGTAAAGAACTCCGTGTCGCGGACGAAGTCGAGGTTCACTAAGCCGATAGCGCCGCCCGACTCGCCCTGCGCGGCGATATGGCTGATGCTGAGGGCTTCGATATCGTCGACGCGGATGAGGTTCTCGGTCGGGTTGCCGCCGCGCACGACGAGGTTGTTCGTGAGGTCGGAGCTGGTCGTCGCGCCGGGCTGAGAGCCGAAGACGCGCTGGATGTCCCACGCGGCGCCGACGGTTCGCTGCATTTCGAAGCGGTTCAGCCGGACGGCGCTGGTCGCCGCGCGCGAGCTCCCTGTGAAGGGGCTCGCCTGGACGTGGACGCTTTCGAGCTGCGTCACGTCCGGTTCATCGGGATGTAGTTCGAGCAGTATCCGAGCGACCCGCCCGCTAGATACTTGGACGTCCGTGATGAGCCGACCGCCATAGCCGGGTGCGTTCGCCGACACGGAATAGACGCCCGCTGGAATGTCCTCCAGAACGAACTCGCCCTTCTCGTCCGCCTGTGCCGTGTAGGCTCCACAGCTCACATGGGCATTGGCGATGGGCTTTTGGGTGACTTGGGCGCGGACGACGCCGGTGAGCGTCCCCGTCGGTTCCGCAGCGACGGCGGGCAAGGCGCACAGTGCGAGCGTTAGCGCGATGAGCAGGCGAAGGGGCATCTTCACGATGGGAACCGGTTGGGCACGGGCGTGCTTTCCATTGCGCGGCGATTGCGCGTAAGAGTATCATCGGGACTGCGGCGCTGCCAAGCGCCCGCCCTCTGTCCCGACGGCTGGAATCCTTCGAGGAGCGGCTATGCGATCTGCGAGCGCCCGTCTGGCGCGTTCCTTGGTGTGGACGACCGTATGGGCGACCCTCGCGATCGCTCTTTCCGCTTGGGGACAGAGCTCCACGTCGAACCCAGCGAGTCAACGACCCCGCGCAACGCCGCGTCTTCTCCCGACGCAGACCCAACCACGACAGCAGGAACCCCGCAAGCCGACGACCGCGACAGGCGACCAGAGCGCCGACCGCTCCGCCGAACGCAAGTCCACCGTGCTGACGCCGCAGGAACGCGACGTCTTCCGGCGCAGCGTGTACGTCCTCGGCGATGTCAGCCGCCCCGGACCCATGCCCTTCGATGAGCGCCTCGAGCCGCGCGACTACCTGCTCCTCGCCGGGATGGACGCCAAGGACGCGGAAGAGGTGTACGTGCAGGTTCTCAAGCCCGACGGGACGATGCTCCCGTTGATGCCTAAGACGGAACTGGAGCGCGGCGACACGCTCATCGTCATGTCCGCCGAGGCAGAAGGCGTTCCGACGACGGCGCGGCCCACGCCCGGCGCCCCCCCTGCCGCCAAGCCCGGCGAGAAGCCCGAGCCGACCAAAATCGCCGTCCCGACGACGCCCGACGAGCAGCGCGGCGTCCGCGTCATCGGAGCCGTCGTGCGTGGTCGGAGTTTCCCCTACGACCCTCGGCGGACCCTCGACGAGTTGATCGCGGCGACAGGCGGCTACGACGCCGACGCCGACCGCGACGCCGTGCGCGTCCTGCGCGCCAACGGTCAGCTCAAGCGCGCTGACGAGATCACCCATCTCCTGCCCGGCGACACGATCCTGGTTCCCCGTCTGCCGCTGGAACCCGAACCGGCGGACGTCGCCGAGCCCCAGCCCGAGCAGCCCATCGACGACGCGGCTATCGACGCGACGGTTCTCGCGCGGATCGTCGTGACCGGCGCGGTCGCGCGCTCGATGTCCTTCCTCTACCAGCCGATGCTGGCGGTGCGCGACTACATCCGGCTCGCCGGCGGCACAACGGAATACGCCGATGCCGAGCGCGTGCGCGTCCTACGCCGGGACGGAACCTTCGCCCGCAGCGACGAGCCGCTCCGCGCTGGCGACCTCATCATCGTCCCGACGAAACGGCGGACGCCGACGTCCGAAACCCTCGACGAGCAAGCGATGCTGCTCGACGCCGAAGAGGAAGCCCGCCGTCAGGTCTTCGACGAGTCGCAGCAGCTCGTCCAGCGCTTTGGGATCGACTACTTTCAGGGCAGCCGCAGCTACATCAAGAACCTGGAGAACCAGGTCCGCCTCCTGCAGGAACCCCGGCTCGACGCAGAAGACGCTGAGGGAACCGAGACCGGTCGTCGCCGAGCTCGCAGCGGTTCCACCGAGACGCCGTCGCCCATCCGCCAGGGACTGCCGCCGGCGAGTGCGATCATCAAGGACGCCATCTCCGGCTTCGTGGGTCCGACCGATCTGCTCGATTCGAACGTCCTGCTGAGCATTCCGCACAACCAGGTCATCCAGCCCGGCGACCAGTTGATCATCATCTCCTGGTCGGAAACAGCCGGGAAGCCGCCGGAGACGGTCACACTCACCGTGTCCAAAGACGGTCAGGTCGTGCTCCCACCGCATGGAACCCTCGTCGTCGCCGGGATGACGCTGGAACAGTTCGAGTCGGCGGCGCGCGATCTCATCGCCCGGACGACCTTCGCCGATACGCGCGTCGTCGCGACCTTCGAGAGGCTGCGGACGATCCAGGTCTCCATCGTGGGCAACGCCTACCGTCCCGGCAGCTACGCGATCAGCGCCGCCGCGACGCTCTTCAACGCCCTCTACGTGAGCGGGGGCCCCAGCGACTCGGGCTCGTTGCGGAACATCACCCTCCGGCGCGGCACGAAGACCCACCGGGTCGATTTCTACCGTTACCTGCTCCACGGCGACTCCGAACAGGACATGAAGCTCGAAGGCGGCGACGAAATCTGGATCGGGCCCGTACGACGGCAAGTCGCCGCCATCGGCGAGTTCCAAAGACCCGCGATCTACGAGCTCGCCGACGACGAGGGGTTCCCCGAGCTCGTCGAGATGGCGCTGGGCATCCGCCCCAGCGGGTTCGCTAAGACCGTGCAGATCGAATCCGTCGACGACCATTCCCAGCGCGTCATCCGCACGCTCGACGCGACAGGCAATCTTGCCGACGCTCCCGCGCTGTTCGACGGCGACCGCGTGACCGTCTATCCCGTCCTGTCGGAGCCGGTCGATACGATCCAGGTCCGGGGGTTCGTCAAGCAGCCGCGTATCTACCAGTTCCGCGCGGGCATGCGCGCCACCGACGCGATCCAGCTCGCCGGTGGACTGCGCGGCGAAGCCCACCGCGACCGCGCCGACCTCTTCCGACGGAACGCCGATCAGCGGACGACGACGCTCATTCCCATCGACCTGAACGCGGCTCTCGACGGGAATCCTGATGCCAACGTGCCTCTCCAGCCGCACGACCGGCTGACGGTCTACTCGACCTTTGAGGTGTCGTGGCATCCGGAGCGGATCGCCGCCGCCCAGGGAGCCGTCACACGCCCCGGCAACTACCCGCGCTCCGACGACATGCGGCTGTCCGATCTGCTGCGTCTCGCCGGGGGCGCTCTGCCCGACGGCTACGCGCAACACGCGCTGCTGCTCCGTGTCGACGCGCGTAACCGGCTCGCGCGGAGCCTGCCCGTCGACCTGACGAAGCTGACGCCGGAGACGGACCTCCGCGTGCAGGATGGCGATGTGCTCTTGGTGCTGACGCACGACGAAGCCCGTTGGCAGCCCCATCTCGAAGTCCGCGTCACGGGAGCCGTGCAGACGCCGGGTCTGGTTCCCTTTGCCGAGAACATGCGCGTCAGCGACGCTCTGTTCCGAGCCGGAGGCGTTCTCCCGGATCATGCGCCGCTGGGGCTGCTCCTGCGCAAGGAAGCGCGTTGGGATCGCGTCGGAATCAGCCGGGCCCTCGACCTGGCGGCGATCCTTGCGGGACATGCCCCAGCCGATCTGCCGCTCCAGCCCGAAGACGAGCTCGTCATCTACCACCTCAAAGACGCCCGCTGGGAAGCCCCGCGCGAGGTGAGCGTCATAGGAGCCGTCCAAAAGGGCGACACGTTCCCCCGCACCGAGAACATGCGGGTCAGCGACCTGCTGATGCGCGCCGGAGGCATTCTCCCGAACGCCTATCTCAAGCGCGCCGACCTGCTGCGCTACATGGACGACTGGGAGCGCCAACGCGCCATCGCCGTGAACCTCGAAGCGGTTCTGTCCGGCGACGAGTCCGCGGACATCCCGCTCCGCGACGGCGACATGCTCCGCGTCGCCACGATCCGCGAGGCGGAATACGTGCCGGAGGACGTCATCTCCATCTTCGGCGCGGTCCAGAACCCCGACGTCTACCCACACACCGAGGGGATGCGCGTTCAGGACGCCCTCTACGTCGCAGGAGGGGTTCTCCCGAACGCGCGCGAAGAGGGACAGATCGCCCGCGCGCGCACCGACAAGCAGACGAACGTCGTCTGGGTGAACCTTGCGAAAGCCGCCGCTGGCGATCCGCAGCACAACATCGAGCTGGAGCCTGGCGATGTGCTTTCCGTCATGAGCCGGACGCTCTTCCGCGATGTCCCACGCATGGTCACCATCACCGGCGAAGTCATGTATCCCGGAACCTACGCCATCGAGTTGGACGACCGGATCAGCGATCTGGTGCGCAAGGCGGGCGGGCTGACACAGCTCGGTAACGCCGAGGGAGCCGTCTTCACGCGAGCCAGCGAGAACATCGCTAACCAGACCCAGCGCCAGGCGCTCAAGGACCTGTGGAAGACGCTCGACGCGACGAACGAACTCGCCTTCGAGCGAGCGCTAGCCCGCGCGAGGTTCGAGGCACAGAAGCAGGGGGCGCAGATCGAGCCGCTCACTGAAACGCTGGAACAGGTGGCGACGCCCCTCGTCGGCGCGTTCGCAGGCATCGCTCCTGGGCTGACCGGCGCGACCGAGAACGGCACCGAAAGTGGGACGGATGGCGCCACGACAAGCGAAACGGGCGGCTCCGTCGTCGTGACCGGTGACGCGACTTCGGAAGCGGCGAAGATGAAATCCACCCTCCCGACATCGGCAGCGAGCCCCTCGGCGATTCCCAAGGTCGTCAATCTCGTGACGCCGGCGCGGAAGATCGAGGAGCTCATCGAATCCGACCGCGTCGTGATCGACCTGCCGGGTATCCTGCGGTCTCCGAGAGGGGCTGACGATCTCTACCTGCGGCAACTCGATCATCTGGAGATTCCGCGTCGGCTTGCGACCGTCGTCGTGGCTGGTGCGGCGGCACGTCCCGGAACGTTCACGTTCAACCCGAAGCTGGAGATCAAGCACTACCTCGCGTTCGCGGGTGGACTCGCAGCCGATGCCGACAAGGATGGCATCCATGTTCTCCGCACGAACGGGCTCGTATTCCGTGTGGACGAAGTCGAGCGGCTGCGGGAGGGGGATATCATCGTCGTGCCGACGCGCGTCATGGTCGAGAAGATGACGAACGCCTGGGATCGAATCGCCAGCATCATCCGCTTCACCGTCGCTACGGCGGCGACCACTGTTCTCGTCATCGCCATCGTCAACCGGAACTGATGGCGATCCGCATGGTTACCGGGCAGATGGGGATCGCCCAGGACGATGGGGAGGATGGAGCCGGTGAGGGACGAGGCAGGTCTGGACTACCGCAGCGTCGCCTTCTGGAACGAGCGATACGAGACGAACACGGCTGGCTGGGACCTCGGGCAGCCCGCCCCGCCGTTGGTGTCCTATGTCCGATCTCTGGATGGCGAAGCGCGAGGGCGGCTCGTCGTCGTTGGGTGCGGCAAGGGGAATGACGCGCGATTCTTCGCCGAGAACGGCTGGCAGGTCGTCGGGTTCGACTTCTCAGACGCCGCCGTGCGCGAGGCGACGGCGCTCACCGCCGGCAAGGAACTCCCGCTTCGGTTCGTGCAGCAGGACATCCTCGACCCCGGCGACGAGCACGACGGCGCGTTCGATACGGTCGTCGAACACACCTGCTTCTGCGCCATCGACCCCGCGCGCCGCGACGACTACGTCCGCGCCGTCCATCGGATGCTCAAGCCGGGCGGAAGGCTCGTCGCGCTCTTCTATGCGATCCTCCCGCCCGACGGACCGCCGTTCCCTGTCTCCGTCGAGGAGATTCGCGAGCGGTTCACGCCCTGCTTCGAGGAAGAGACGCTCTTCGTCCCCGAAGACTCCGTCGAACGCCGGCGCGGATGCGAGCTCTTCGCCGTCTTCCGCCGCCGCGACTGACCTTCGGGTACCAACGACAGCCCGGAGCGGTACGTCTCACCGACGGAAAGACACCGTTACCCACGCAAGTTCGGTAACCCGCATGTCCCGAACCGCTCAGCGCGTCCGGTTCCCCGACTGGCGATACAGGATGCGAAGCGGCACGCCCTCGTAGCCGAATTGGTCGCGGATGCGGCTCGCCAGGAAGCGCGTGTAGCTGTCGGGAACCGACTCGGGCAGGTTCGTGAAGACAGCGAACGTCGGGGGCAGCACGTCTACCTGCGTGATGTATTTCAGCGAGGGTCTCCTGCCCCGCACGAGCGCCGGAGCCTGTTGAACGACGGTCTGGCGTAGGAAGTCGTTGAGCTCGGCCGTCGGCACGCGGGTAGCCCCCGCCGTGTAGAGACGCAGGCTCAGCTCCAGCAGATTGTCCAGCCGCTGCCGCGTGACCGCCGACGTGAAGACGATCGGCAGATAATCGAACGCCCTGAACGAGTCGCGGACCCACTCCGTGAACTCGTTGAAGGTCGTGTGGTCCTTCTCGACCAGGTCCCACTTGTTGGCGACGAGGATGCAGAGCTTGCCGTGCCGATCCACCAGGTCGGCGATCGCCTTGTCCTGGTGCGATATCTCCTGCGTGACGTCCAGCACGAGCCACGCGACATCGCACCGTTCGATGCTCGTCGTCGCGCGAAGAACCGCGTGCTGTTCGACGCTACGAGCTTCGATCCGCGTGCGGCGGCGCATCCCGGCGGTGTCCACGAGCTCGAACTCGTTGGACTGCCACTCGAACCGGACGTTGATCGCGTCGCGCGTCGTGCCCGGACGGTCGTCGACGATGACGCGCTCCTCGCCGATCAGCGCGTTGATGATGGATGATTTCCCGGCGTTCGGCTTTCCGACGATGGCGATGCGGATCGGGCGGCGTTCGTCCGCGTCCGTCAGAGGTTCTCCCGCTTCGGGCAGCAAGCTGACCGTCGCGTCCATCAGGTCGCTGATCCCGTGGCGGTGGATGGACGACACCGGGAACACATCGGCGAAACCCAGCTCGTAGGCTTCTGCGGCGTTCGCGTCCAGCCCCGGATGGTCCGCCTTGTGCGCTACGACGAGCACCGGCTTGCTCGTGGTTCGCAGACTCTCCGCCACGAGGATGTCATCGCCCGTGATGCCGGCGATGACGTCGACGACGAAGAGGATGACGGATGCCTCGCGGATCGCCACCTCGACTTGCGTCTTGACGCGGTCGATGACCGGATCGTCGGGCAGCAGGTCGAGTCCTCCCGTGTCCACGACGGAGAACGTCCGACCGCCCCACGACGCCTCCGCGTAGAGGCGGTCGCGGGTGACGCCCGGCGTGTCCTCCACGACGGCGAGTCGCCGCCCGATCATCCGATTGAAGAGCGACGACTTACCGACGTTGGGCCGCCCGACGATGGCGACGACCGGAAGGTTCACGGCTTCTCCTTGTCCGGCAGCCGTTTGAGCTGGACGAAGAGATCGTCCAACTGCTTCGACGGAACCGGCGAGGGGGCGTCCGTGACGGGACAGGTTCCCTTCTGCGTCTTGGGGAACGCGATGACGTCGCGGATCGACTGTTCGCCCGCCAACAGCATGACGATACGGTCGAGTCCGCCCGCGATCCCGGCGTGCGGCGGGACGCCGTATTGCAGCGCCCGCAGGAAGAACCCGAACCGCACCGAGATGTCCTCGTCCGTCAGGTTGAGCAGCCGGAAGATGCGCTCCTGCACGTCCCGGCTGTGGATCCGCACGCTCCCGCCGAAGATCTCGTTGCCGTTCATCGACAGGTCATAGGCGTACGACCGCACCTTCGACGGGTCCTTGTCGAGCCATTCCAAGTCGTCGTAGTTCGGCGACGTGAAGGGATGGTGCTCGGAGTCCCACCGCTTCTCCGTCTCGTTCCACGAGACGAGCGGGAAGTCCACCACCCACGCGAAGGCATACTGGTTCGGGTCCATCAGTCCCAGCCGCCGCGCCAGGTGGAGGCGCAACTGTCCCAGCGCGTCGTGAACCACCTTCGGGCGGTCGGCGACGAACAGCAGCAGATCGCCCGCCTTGGCTTCCATCTTCGCCCGGAGCGACGCCAACTGCTCCGCCGTGAAGAACTTGGCGATGGGCGAGTCCATCCCGTCCTCGGTGACGCGCATCCACGCCAAGCCCTTCGCGCCGTAGGTGTTCACCCATGTCGTCAGGTTGTCCAAATCCTTGCGCGAGAACGACGCGACGCCGTCTGGCACGCACACGCCCTTGACGATCCCGTCCTTCTCCAGCGTGGCGCGGAAGACCCGGAACTCGCACTCGGCGGCAATGTCGGACACGTCGCGGAGCTCCAGACCGAACCGGATGTCCGGTTTGTCCGATCCGTAGGTCCCCATCGCCTCCGCGTAGGGAATGCGCCGGAACGGAGTCTCGATCTCGACGTCGATCAGCTTCAGGAGTTCGACCATCAGTCCCTCAATCGTCGCGAAGACCTCCTCCTGACCGGAGAAGGACATCTCGACGTCGATCTGGGTGAACTCCGGCTGGCGGTCCGCCCGCAGGTCCTCGTCGCGGAAGCAGCGGACGATCTGGATGTAGCGGTCGAGTCCGGCGATCATCAGCATCTGCTTGAAGAGCTGCGGGCTCTGCGGCAGCGCGTAGAACTCGCCCGGGCTGAGACGGCTGGGAACCAGAAAGTCGCGCGCGCCTTCCGGCGTGCTCTTGGTCAGGATCGGCGTTTCGACCTCGATGAAGCCGTGTTCGTCGAAGTACCGGCGCACCGTCTGGAGAACCCGATGGCGGAGCGTGATGTTGTGGAGCATCCGGGGTCGGCGTAGATCGAGATAGCGGTAGGTCAGCCGGGCATCTTCGCTGACGTCGATCCCGTCCTCGATCAGGAACGGCGGCGTCGCCGACGCGCTGAGTATCTCCGCCTCGGACGCCAGCACCTCGACCTCGCCGGTCGGCAGGTTGGGGTTCACCGTTCCTTCGGGGCGCGGGCGAACCTTGCCCCGCACGCCGAGGACGTATTCCGTCCTCACGTCTTCGCCGACCGAGTGGGCATCCGGGCTCTGCGACGGGTCGAGCACGACCTGGATGATCCCGGTGCGGTCGCGCAGGTCGATGAAGATGAGTCCTCCATGGTCCCGGCGGCGCTGCACCCACCCGGTGACGACCTGTTCTGTCCCGACATGGGAGGCGCGCAGCGCGCCGCAGTACGACGTACGCCTAGTCAGCATCGTATCCTAACCTCGATTCATGAGATCGGGCTGTGTCGATCATTGGGCGAACACGGGAACCCGACTCCGCGTGGCGCCAGGGGTCGTCGGACCGTCCCGTGCCGAATCATCCGAGCGGAGGGCGATTCGCGCGCCCGGCGAGATAGGCGACGACGTCCGTCAGCGGGAGCGTCTCTTGGGCTCCCGTGTCCATCTGACGGACGGTCACGCTCTCGCGGGCGATCTCATCCTCTCCCAAGAGCAGCGTGTGCGAAACGCCGAGGGCGTTCGCCGATTTCATCTGTGCTCGCAGGCTTCTGCCTTCGTAGTCCATCTCGACCGCAATCCCGGCGCGGCGCAGGGCGATGGCGAGGTCGTACGCCGGCTCCGGCGGCGCGTCTCCGATCCGCGCGATATAGACGTCGATTCCAAACGAACCGGTGGCAGCCGGTTCCTGCGCCTGAATCGCCATGACGAGCCGGTCGATCCCGGCGGCGAACCCGACGCCTGGGCTGGGCTTCCCGCCGACGACTTCCATGAGCCGGTCGTACCGACCACCGGCGAGGATGGCGTCCTGCGAGCCGAGCCCTTCGGCGGTGACCTCGAAAACCGTGTGCGTGTAGTAGTCGAGTCCGCGCACGATGAACGGGTTCAGGATATAGGGAACCTTCGCCCGGTCGAGCAGCCGCCGAACCCTGACCAGGTGCTCCATCGACTCGCTCGTCAGGTGTTCGACCGTCTTGGGAGCGCCCTGGACGAGCTCGCGGCAGGACGGAACCTTGCAGTCGAGCAAACGGAGCGGATTCGTCTCGTAGCGATGCTGGCACTTCGGGCAGTAGCGCTCCAGCTCCGGCTGGACATACGCCTTCAGCACTCGGATGTAGTCGGGACGCTCGCTGTCGCCGATGCTGTTCAACTGGACAATCAGCCCGTTGATGTCCAAAGCCGACAAGAATTCATAGGCGCATACGAGCACTTCGGCGTCCATCAAAGGACCCGCGACGCCGAACGCCTCGATGCCCGTCTGCCAGAACTCGCGGTACCGCCCCGCCTGGGGGCGTTCGTATCGGTACATCGGACCCGTGTAGTAGAACTTGCGGATCGGCGATGTCGCCAGCAGATTGTGCTCGATGCACGCCCGGACGACTCCCGCCGTGCCTTCGGGACGCAGCGTCAGGCTCCGCCCGCCCTTGTCCTCGAAGGTGTACATCTCCTTATCCACGATGTCCGTGCCTTCGCCGACGCCGCGCACGAAGAGCTCCGTCGCTTCGAAAATGGGCGTGCGGATCTCCTGATACCCGAAGCGTCTGAACACGTCGCGGGCGGCGTCCTCGACACGACGCCACGCGGCGAGCGGCGATCTCTTCGGGCAGCAGGTCTCGTGTTCCACGGATCGCGGCGATGCTCACGTTCGAGCCTTCTCTACTTGTGGTCTTGCCGCGCCGTCGACGACTCGACCGTGTCGGCGGAGAACACCTGAGCCTCGAAACACTCGACGACGGTGCTCTCGTCGCCGAAGGCATCCGGCTGCAGCCCGGCTTTCACACAAGTATAGGCGAGGAATTGCGCGCGGTTCCAGTTTTGTTCGGTCGCCACCTGCGGCAGAAGAAGCCCCGCGCGGCGTCCCTGACGGACGATCAGTCCGTGCCTGCCCACTTCGATCTCGTCGAGGTTCATCACGCGGCGCGGCGGCGTCAGGACGCTGATCTCCACGTCGAGCTCCGCCAGTTCCGGCGGCATGACGCGCCTGAAGCGCGGGTCCTCCGTAGCGGCAGCGATCGCCATGTGCGGGATGACTTGCGACAGCGGCAGGTCGTTCTCGATATGCCCGATGCACCCGCGCAGCTGCCCGCCCTTGTGGAGCGTCACGAACGCCCCCCGCCGCTTGCGCAGGTCGGCGGCGACGTCGCCGGAGCTCGCGTATCGCTCCGGTGGGATGGGAGCTTGGCTTTGGACGTGCCGTTCGATGGTCTCACGCGCCATTCTCAGGAGAGCCCGCTGGGTCTCGACGCCCAGCAGGTCAGCAGAGCCGCCCAATACCTGCGCGATGGACTGCTGCTGGGATGACCGGGACTGTCCGTCGGTGGAACCGGCGACGAACGCCGACGCGACGTACCCGACGACCTGATCGCGCCCTCCGATCGGCACGTCGCCGGAGTTCGCGTACTGAAGCGTCTGAACGCCCGCCGCGCCGAGGTTCCGCGCGACCCCCATTCCAGCGATCACGGGCCCCGTGCCGCACATCGTGCAGTGCAGGCTCCGAATGCTCCGCGACATGTAGTCGTCGGACCGGCGCCGCACCTCGTCTCCCTCGAAGCTCTCGATGGCGCGCACCATCGCCTGATCCGATTCGACGGCGTCCTCGTAGGCTGGGTAATGCGCCAGGTCGGTCGTCACGACGAAGAGCGCGCTCCGTCCGGCGAGGACTTCCGAGAGCCCATCAGCGACTCGTCCACAGTTGGCGTCCGAGAAGTCCTGCATGACGACCGGGACAATGGAGAAGGGTCCCGACAGGGCTTCCTGGAGGAAGGGAAGCTGAACCTCGATGTCGTGCTCGGGCGCGTGGATCGCCGGCGAGTCGTGGAAGAGCGGGTCCGCCAGCAGATCGGCGCAGAACGCCTCGTCGATCAGCACGTCGCCCAGCGGCGTCTGGAACGACCCTCGCGCGTGAACCGCCGCGCCGTCGAACCGGTAGTAGTGGCTGGGTCCCAGAAGAACGACCGTGTCGTAGCTCCTGCCCATCACTTGGCGGAACGCCCGCGCCGCGATGGCTCCCGAAAAGACGTAGCCCGCGTGAGGCACGATGACGCCCCGCAGTTCGCCGGAGAGCTCGTCCGGCTCGCCCCCCAGCATGCGCGTGACCTGACTGCGCAGCGCCGCCTGCGACGCCGTGTAGAACTTGCCCGCGACGGCTGCCGGGCGCGCGTACGGGGCGTCTCCCGCATCCCGTCTAGCCATCGTCCTTCTCCCCGGGCTCTGGCGCGGTCTCTCCCGACTCGGCGGGCTCGGGCTCTGGCGCGTCCGCCTTATCGGGCGTTGCGTCGACTTCCGGCGGGTTCTGGGACACACGGACGAACCGCATCCGCAGCTCGTAGAGCACGTTTTCGAGGTAGTTCCGTTCCGGCGCGGTCAGGTTTCCCTTCGTCTTGTTCTCCAGCACTTCCAGCATGTCGATGGCATGCTTGGCGAAGTCCAGCTCGATGAGCGGCTTGCCCGTCTTGGGGTCCTGGACGCCGCCCATGCCCATGTAGGCTTGGCTCACGAACATCTCGACGAGTCCGAGAAAGCTGGCGGGCGGCGGCTTGGGAGCCTGACGTTCGGGTTCTTGTCTGTCCGACATGGGTTGACCTCCTTTCGCCTCGAAGGGCGCGTTTCAGCGGATCCCATCAACGATAGTAGTCGCGGTACTTCTCGAGAGCCACGCAGATCGCCTCGATCGTGTCGATGGGCACGTCGGGTCCGCACTCGGCGGAGAGCCACAACCCGCCCTCCGGAGCGCCCAGTTTCTCGACGGCTTCGCGGATGTGCGCGTCGATGTCCTCGGGCTTGCAGAACGGGAAGAGTTGCCGGTCCAAGTCGAGGTTGACGCACACCTTGCCCCTGCACACCTCGACGAGGTTGTCCAATCCGTTCGCGCGAATCTGCGGGTTCACGACGTTGACCCCGCACTCGATCAGATCGGGGATGATCTCCCAGATATGCCCGTCCGTGTGCATGTAGACGGCGAACCCCGCCTCGTGGCATCTGCCGTAGATTTTGGCGAAGCACGGCTTGAGGTACTTCCGCCACAGCCCCGGACCCATCGGCAGGTTCTCCTGCATGCCCAGGTCGTCGCCGAACGACATGAGCGGATAGGTCTGTCCCTTCAGCCGGACTTCGAGGTTCCGCATGTTGTAGTCGAGAACCGTATCGATGAGCTGCCTCAGCTCCGGCGGGTCCTCTGCCATGTCCAGCATCAGCTCCTCGAAACCGCGCAGGTCTTGGAGCCGCAGGTACATGAACCCGTGCGGGAAGCTGCCGTCCACCAGATCGGGAGCGCGCATCGTTTGGACCGACTCCCGCGTCGGGAGCGGGTGTCCTTTGACGTACGCCTCCATGCCGTCTTCGATGTTCTCCCAGACGCATCCCCACCGGTCGATGTGGCTCCCCTCGGCGTAGGTTCCGCCGACGGCGTCGAAGTTCCGTTTGCCGACCTCCTGCTGCCCGAAGATGATCGGATGGCGCGCGACAAGGGCGTCCAGCTTGTCGCGGTGGCGCATCCACGTCGCCGGCAGCAGTCCGACGCCAATCGGGATGTGCTCCGGGTACTCGTAATTCATCGCTTTCAAGCGGTCGTCGGATGTCGCCATCGATGGCTCCTAGGATTCCGTCGATAGGGGTCTTCGGCTGTCCCGCGCGCGCTTGCGGACGATGCGAACGCGCTGGACGCTTCGGGCGTCCGCCGCTACCACGATGAATAGCAGGTCGTCCGTCTCGGCGACATCGTTGGTGCGGGGAATCTTGTCGAGCGCGTGGACGATGAACCCGCCCACCGTCTCGTAATCGCCGGGCGGGATTCGGATGCCCGCCTTGTCGAGCTCGTCGTTGAGAGCATCGATCTCCATCTTGCCGTCGCACTCCAGCGACATCGTCCGCGCGTTGAGCTGGACGGCGTCGCCGGCTCGGTCGCGTTCGTCCCGTATCTCGCCGACGATCTCCTCGACAAGGTCTTCGACGGTGACCAGCCCGACGATGCCGCCGTATTCGTCGACGACGAACGCCATCGGGTTCCGCCGGTAGCGCAGCTCCGCCAGGAGCGTCGCAACGCGCTTGGTCTCCGGCACGAAGAGGAGCTCCCGCCGGATGAACCCGTCGATGGTCTCGGCGCTCGCCTCGGCATACACGACGTCGAGGATGTGGATGGTCCCGGTGATGTTGTCGATCCGGTCGCAGTAAACGGGGATCCGCGAGTGCCCGGTCTCGGCGACGAGGTCGAGAAACGCATCGAACGGCGTTCCCTCTGCCACCGAGACGATGTCGGCGAGAGGACGCATCACCTGCTCGACGCGTTGCTGGTCCAGGTCGAGAACCGCGTGGATCATCCTCCGCTGCTCTTGGTGGATGACGCCTTCGGATTCGCTCATCTCGGCGAGGAGCCGCAAATCCTCGCGCGTGACGATCTCGGCTTCGCCCTCCTGCCCGGTCAGCTTCATCAGGACGTACGCGAACTGAAGCACGACGAACGACACCGGTCGCAGCGCCCAGTCGAGCATCGCCAGCAGGGGCTCGACGCGGTTCAGGAAGATGTCCGGACGGCTTCGCGCAATCGACTTGGGAAGGATCTCGCCGAATACCAGCAACAGCGGCGTCACCGCGAGAGTGTTCAGCGTGTCGCGAAACTGCGGCTGCATATTGGCGGCTGCTGTCTCGATCAGCATGAGAGAGAATGCCGTCGCGCTGACGTTGACGATGTTGTTCCCAACGAGCGTCGTCGTCTGCGTGCGCTCCGGCACGGCATAAAGCTCGAGCAGAGCCCGAGCTCGGCGGTTCCCCGCTTCTGCGAGCGCGGTGATGCGGGCGCGATTGGCGGTGAGGAAGGCTGTCTCCGAGCCGGACATCACCGCAGAAAGCACAACGCACACGGCACACAGCCCGCTGTAAGCCCAGACCATCGCGGAACCTTGCGTCACAGGCTCTGCCGTCTGAGCCCACGCGACGAGCGCGCCCGACCCGACGAACAGCCAGATGTAGACGCCGATCCTCTGCAATCGGCTGGGGAGGATGATCGGCGGAGGCAGTGGGCAGCGTTCGCTCATGCCTCGTCCTCGTGGGCGTCAGGGGCGATCTCTCGCCGAACGACGACCCGCTGAATCCGCGTTCCCGTGATCGCAGCGATGCGGAACTCGAAGCCGTTGTCGTCTGTGACGGTCTCATCGACGATGGGAACGCGCCCGAAAAGGCTGTAGACGTAGCCGCCGACAGTGTCGGCGACGTCCGTATCGAAGGCGTGGCGCACGATGCGGCTCGCGGTCCGGAGGCTCAGCTTCGCGGGAAGCTGCACGCCCTCTGTCCGAAGGATGGAGGCGCTCAACTCCTCCACGTACTCCGGTTCGTGGAGTGTGTCGTACTCGTCGGCGATCTCGCCGGTGATCTCTTCGACGATGTCTTCGAGCGTGATGAGCCCGGCGGTTCCACCGTACTCGTCCAGCAGGATCGCCATCTGTGTGCGTTCATCGGCGAAGTCGCGCAAGAGCGCGTTCAGGCGCTTCGTCTCCGGCAGATAGAGCGGCGGGCGGATGAGCGTTCCGGCGTCATCCGGGAAGAGCTCCGAGCGCCGCTCGGTCAGGTCGCGCAGCGGCATGTCGAGCACGTCGAGGCGATGCCAGCGCGGGAAGTCTTTGACGTGGAGGACTCCGGCGATGTGGTCGACGTCGCCTTCGTAGATGGGGACGCGCGAGTGCCCGACGCTGCGAGCCACCGACAGCGCCGCGTCGAGCGTCATGCCGATGTCGACGCATACCATCTCCGTCCTGGGAACCATGATGTCGCGCGCGCTCATCTCGCGGAGCTCGACGATCCGGTCGATGAAGTCGCGCTCGTGTTCCCGCAGTCCGCCGGTCGCCTCGCTCTCGCTGATGGCGCTTCGCAGCTCGTCGGGCGTGACGAACTCGGCGCCGGCGAGATCGGGATAGCCGAGCAACCGCGCGATGGCATCGACGGTGAGCCGGAGCGTCGAGCGGATCGGCGTCAGAAGCCACGAGACGAACGACAGCGGCAACACCACCGCCCTGGCGAGGCGTTCCGAATGCCGCAGCGCGTAGGTTTTTGGAGCAATCTCGCCGAAGAGCAGCAGCAGCGTCGTCCCGACGACCAGCGCCCCTGTGAGCAGCGCGCCGGTGTCCCAGCCCAACGCCCTGGGGCCCGCGCTGAGGAACATTGATGTCACGAGCGTCGCCAGCGCGATGTTGACGAACGTGTTGCCGACGAGAACCGTGATGAGAAGTTGCCGGGGGTGTTCGACGAACCGCACGAGCGCCAGGCTGGCGCGTCCGCCCTGTTCACGGAAGCGCTGAACCTGGAGCTTCGTCAACGACAGGATCGCCGTTTCGGAGCTGGAGAAGAACGCCGACAGGAGCAACAGCACGCCAGCGGCGATCAGGCCGGGAACCAACTCGATCCAAAGCGACGGGTCGTCCATGGTGGGCTGGATCACTGATAGACGGCGCGCTAGGCTCCGCCCTCGTGCGCCGGTTCCGCGCGGAGCTTCGGGTTGAGCCGGTGGCGTTCGCCGTCGCGCTCGGAGCGCTTACGCATCTTGGCGTCGAATGCGCCATCGAGATCGACGCCCGTCTGGTTCGCCAAGCAGAAGACGACGAAGAGCACGTCCGCCATCTCCTCGCCGAGGTCCACGCGCTCGTCGGATGCCTTGGAGCTCTGGTCGCCGTAACGCCGCGCCATGATCCGAGCGACTTCCCCGACCTCCTCCATGAGGATCGCCGTGTTCGTCAACTCCGAGTAGTAGCGCACGCCGATCGTGCGAATCCACTCGTCGACGCGCTCCTGACAGTCGGTCAAAGGACCGCTCATCCGCACCTCCGAGTCGGGGAACCTCTCCAGGCTCATTATCGCACGCTCATTCGGCGACCGACAACGTTCGCGGACGCGCGGATAGGACGACGTTCCTCACGCCATCGCGGGAGCAGGCTGGGGCGAAAGGCTTCGCCGTTCCCGCATCGACAGAGAAGCTCGGGCTACAGACAGCTACGCGGTCTTGCGCGTACTCGCTTCATGGGCGATGTCGTCCGAGAACTCCCGCAGCAGCCGGACGTAGAGCCGGTAGTCCTCGATGGACACGGCGGGCGGCGTCTGGTGGTCGCAGCTAGGGACGTAGTAGCCGCCCAGCACGGCGGGACGGATGCGCTCGAACTCCGCGCGGAGCGCGCCTTCGCCCTTGTGCATGACCGTCTTGTCGAACCCGCCGACCATCCGCCACTTCGGATGGTTCCCCCGCATCCGGCAGACGTCGACGCCCGCCATGCGCTCCAGCGGCAGAATGCCCTGGATGCCGACGCCCTCGAACCACGGGACAAGCGGCTCGATATCGCCGTCGCTGTCGATCATCGGGAGGATGCCTCGGCGGGTCAGCTCCGGCACGACGCGCTCATAGAAGGGCCCCATGAACTCGTCCATCATGTCGTAGGAGATCATGGGCCCGTGGTTGTAGGACATGTCTTCGGCGAAGGTCATGAAGTCGGGCGTGTAGTGCTGGCACATCGCCTCGATGACGCGGATGTTGAACTCGGCGAGGTCCTCGTTGATGCGGATCATGAGCTTCGGCTGGTCGTAGAACGCGTAGAGATGCCGCTCAATGCCGAACAGCGTGCGCGGATACCAGAAGGGACCCTCAAGCGTGAGCCACAGGAAAGCGTCGCCGCTCTCCTGACGCGCGCGGCGGCGAGCCATGCCGTCGGGGTCGAACGTCGGCTCCGGGTAGAGCTGCGAGCGGATGCGGTCGTAGTCGCCCTCGTTCTTGATGTGCCGGACGCCGGATCGGTTCGGCGGATACCAAATCTGGTGATGCTCATCGAGTCCGAACCACACGCGCAGGTCGGTGTTCTCCGGCGCGCCCTGTCGCAGCCAGTTCTCGCGGGTGAGATGCCACCATCCCGCCCACTCGATCGCCGGAAGCCCCAGGGACACGTCGCCGTCGCGCATCACGGCGAGGAATCGCTCGCGGGTCGTCGACATGGGCGGCTCCTATCCGTCAGGCGTAGCAGAGGCGGGGTTGGCGGCGTTCGATCCGTTCCGAGTAGTCGATGATCCTTCCGAGCAGACGCGCCTTGTCCGCACCGTACGCGGGGTCGTCCCATCGGTTCACCTGCTCGCCCGGATCGGCGTCGAGGTCGTAGAGCTCGCCGTAGGACTGTCCGGCGTAGGCGGTCAGCTTGCAGTTCTTCGTGACGACGGTCTTGAGGCGCAGCTTCGATGGGTCGTCCGTCATCTCGATCAGAATGTCGTCGCGAGTGGACACGGCTTCTCCTCGCAGCGCCGGCAGCATGTCTACTCCGTCCAGATCGTCGGGAACCGGCAACCCAGCGGCGGATAGGCACGTCGGCACGACATCGACGAGGCTCATCAGGCTGTCCGTGTGGGACCCGCCGTCGAAGCCGTTCCGCCATCGGACGATCATCGGAACGCGGACGAGCTCTTCATAGTGGAAGGGGCCCTTCATCCACAGACCGTGATCGCCGAGGAGCTCGCCGTGGTCCGACGTGAAGACGACGAGCGTGTCGTCGGCGATGCCGAGACGATCCAACTCGTCCAACACTCGCCCGAACTGGGTGTCGACGAACCGCACCAGCGAGTAGTAGTAGGCTCGTCCGAGCCGCGCGTCCCGCTCCGAGACCAGACGATAATCCGCGCCGCCGCCTTGCCCGGCGACGTGGAACTGCCCACGCATGGCGGAGCTTTCAAGCCGTCCCTCGCGGGCTTCGAGGAAGTGCGGCGGCTTGTCGTCGAGCTCGCCGTCGACGAATCGGGGCAGGGGAACGCGCTCTGGATCGACCCGCTCGCGGAGAGCCGTCGGAACCGCGTGGGGATGGTGCGGGTCCTCGAACCCCAGCGCCAACAGGAACGGCTGCGACGAGTCGCGTTCCCGTAGAAACGCGACCGCGCGATCCGCTGTCCAGGCGCTGTTGTGATACTCCGGCGGGATATCCCAGTCGAAGGCGTTCCCGCCGAACCCGACGCTCGACAGGTTGCGGGCGCGTTCCCAGGCGGTCGCCTGCTCGTCGCCGACGGCGCGGCGCACCCACTCGCCGTAGTGACCGCTGATGCCGTAGGTCGCGTGCCCCAGCGCGAGCTCGACGGTCTCGAAGCCGTAGTAGGGTGCGTTCCAGCCGTCGTAGCCACGCTTCCAGCCGCCGACATCCTCTTGGGACGCATCCCTGCTAGCGCCGAACGCCTGAAAGTGCGCCTTGCCGATGTAGTGCGTGCGGTAGCCGACGTCGGCGAGCCGGTGGGAGATCATCCCCTCGTCCGGCGGGCAGTTGACGCCGACGTTCCAGACGCCGTGGCGGCTGACCTGCCTGCCCGTGAACAGCGACACGCGCGAGGGCGTGCAGACGGGATTGGGGCAGTAGGCGCGGTCGAACCGGACGCCCTGTGCGGCGAGCCGATCGAGGTAGGGCGTCTCGGTGAAGCCGCTCCCGTAGCAGCTTAGGCTATCGGCACGCTGCTGATCCGTCGTGACGATGAGGATGTTCGGCTGGGGCATGTCGCGTGTCTCTGTCCAGACGACACTTACGCTTCCAGCAGCTCCCGCGCCTGCTTCGCCAGCGCGACGAGCGCGGCGTGCGGGTCGATCACCCAGCGGGCTTTGCGCACCTGCGCGACCGCCGCATCGAACGGGATGCCGTCGCGCACCGCGAGGAAGAGCGATACCACCGTCGATGACCGGCTGACGCCCGCGTGGCAGTGCACCAGCACTCGCGGATGGCGCTCGAGAATCTGCTGCAGAACCAGCACCGCCGCCGCCAGCGTTCCCGGCGCGTTCCCTTCGCCGTCGATCATACCGACCTTGTGGTACTCCACGGGATACGACGCCCTGGGAGGAACGTCCGGCGGATAGACGATGTCCAGGTCCCACGCCACGTTCAGGACAGCAGTTATGGACTGCTCCCGGAGCAGATCCAGATCGCTCGCGTCGTGTCGGTTCCCGATGGCGATCTCGTCCGTGATGAAGTCGATCAACGGCTTTCCTCTCCAGTAGGGCGCGGTGGGAGCGTGGCGGTTCCGTGGAGCCAGGTGGCGTCGTTCCCGCGTTCGACCACGAGCCGGCCGCTAACGATCACGGCGCGCACGTCGCGCAGGGCTTGGAGCCCTTTCAGCGGGTTCCCGTTCACGGCGAGGATGTCGGCGCGTCTGCCCACCTCGACGGTTCCCGCCTCGACGCCGATGGCGCGCGCCGGTTCGCTCGTCGCGCGGCGGATGGCCTCCATGGGCGGCAAGCTCATGCACCGTGCGCCGACCTCGATGGAGAGCGCGAAATCCTCGTGCGGCATGCCGGGAATGCCCGCGTCGGTCGAGAGGAAATAGGGCAGCCCGGCTTCGCGCATTCTGCCGCGCAGCTCGCCCGTGTGGTCGGCGATCTTGGCGAAGTCGAGAACGCCGTCGGGGTCGAGCGCGGCGCGAAAGGGTCCGCTGAAGTTGAATCCCGCGTAGATGCCCTTCTCGATCATCTCCTCGACGACATTCGGGGCGTAATCGAACCCGCCGGGCGCGTACCACGTGCAGTGCTCGATCGTATCGACACCGGCGGCGACCGAGTAGGCGATCCCCGGCATCGAGAGCGCATGCGAGGCGACCTTGAGTTCGAGCCGATGCGAGTCCTCGACCAGCGCGGTCAACTGATCCTGGCGGTACTGCGCGCCGAAGACGTTGCTGCCCGGCGTGTTCCTGCCGCCGGTGGCGCAGACCTTGATGTAGTCGACGCCCGCCTTGGCGAATTGGCGCACTTTCTTGACCATCTCGTCGGCAGAATCCGCTTCGGCGCCGCAGTAATGGAGATGTCCGCGCGTCGTCGTGATGGGCATGGCGCAGGCGTGGATTCGGGGGCCCGTGACGAGTCCGTCGTCGATGGCGTCACGGACCGCCAGCGTGACGAAGTCCCTGCCGCCGCAGTCGCGGATGGTGGTCACGCCGCTGGCGAGAGCGCCCTGGGCGTTCCGCAGCGTGCGGAAGAAGAGCTCGGAGAGCGGAACCTCGGCGACGTGCGCCATCGAGCGGTCGGGTCGGAAACAGAGATGGACGTGGGCGTCGACCAAGCCGGGCAAAAGCGTCGCGCCGGAGAGGTCGAGAACCTCATCGCCAGCGGGAGGCTGGAACACGGCGTCGCGGGCGCGTATCTCTCGGACGACGCCGTCCTCGACACGGATCGCGGGGCGGGGCACAGGGTCATCGTCGATGCCGGGGATCAGCAGGTCGCCGAGAATCCAAAGGCTCATGCGTTCCTCAGATATCGAAAGGCAGTCACGTCAGGGATGGAGGATAGTCGATACAGCGGGGCGTCTCAACCCGGCACGTCATGACGTGGAACGTCGGTCGGCGTCTGGCGGAGTCCGGCGTCATTCCCGCGAGAGCGGATCGCGCGAAGGGCGGATCGGGCGCGCCTAGCGGTCGGTGAACTCCGGGTCGGGCAACGACGGGAGGGGCGGTTCCGCCTCAAGCCGCAACACGGGCTCCGGCGGCTCTGGACGCGGCGGAAGGGCGTCTTCGAGGGCGTCCAGCAGGCGTTCGAGCGCCGCCGACGTATCGTGCAGCGAGGGCGGGTCGGGCAGCTTCGGCTCGTAGGACGGGAACTCCGGGTCGTTCGGCGACGGGATCGGCTCGACCGGATAGAGCGTCGTCTCCTGCATGAGCCGACTGACCGGGTCCTGGAGCTCCTCCCATGCCCGTTCCCGCTTGCGCCGTCCCAGCAGGTTCGCGGCAGCCGTCGGGGCGCTGTCGAGTCCGCCACGGGCATCCGACAGGCTCGCATCCACCGTGACGCCGAGGGTGTCCGTCAAGAGCTCGCGCTGATCGCGGGGATCGCGGTAGAGCCGGATGGCGCGTCCGTTGCGCCGGGCAGGCGGCTCATGACTCATGGTTGCCCTCCTGTCTCAGGAACAGCGCGGCGAGCCGACGGTATTCGGGCGTCTCCCGAAGCGGATGCGCCTCCGGCAGATCGAGGAACCGAGCGCATCGCGCGAGAAGCTGCGGATCCGTCGGGTCGGCGGACAGCACGCGATGCGCCAGCGAGAGCGCTTCCCGCTGAGCGTCGGCGCGTGTCTCCATCCACACGCGCGCGGCTTGCTCCATCATGAACGTTGCGTAGGTCGTCGTGATGCGGTGGCTCACGGGATCGAGCTCGTGGGCGCGCGAGAAGTCGATCAACGCTTCGTTGAGCCGGTCCTCGCTCGCGGCGACGAGCCCGCGCCGCAGCCTGAGTTGCGCCGCCTCTTGCTGGAGGGTCACGTGGTCGGGCGCGAGGGCGAGCGCTTCTTGGAGGAGCCCAAGTGCCTCGGCGTCCTGCTCCGAGAAGTAGGGATCATCGGCGGCGCGGCGTCCCCGCCTGCCCAGCACGACCCGCGCGCGCACTTCCAGAATCGTCAGGCGCACGATGGCGTGGATGAGCGAACCCATGCGCGTCGTCTCGTAGGCGCGGCGCAGCAGGTCGCGCATGTCGGCGGCGATTCGGATCCGCTCTTCGGTGTTCTGGTTGGCGAGCCCTTCCACCTCCGCCACGATGGCGTCCGACAGACGGGCGAAGATGGGGCCCCAAGCCACTTCGGCGATCACGGAGGAGTGCCCGACCTCGTGGGCGGCGACCACCGCGGTCAAGGCGGTCTCCAGACCTTCGCGCGGCGCTGCCGTGAGCCAGTCGCCGTGCCGCGTCGCCAAGACGTAGACGATCCGCGCATAGCGCCGCTCCGTGGCGTCGGGACTCGTGAAGAGCCCTCGCGCCCGCTGGTGGGCGAACCGCTCGTTGCCCGTCTCCGCCGCCGCGATGAGCGAGCCCAGCGGCGACAGGTAGATCAGCAGGCGTTCGGTCAGCGACGTCGGCTCCAGGTTCAGCGTCGTCGAGAGGATGTCCCGCGCCTCGTCGAGCCGGTGGAGCGTCTCCAACAGATCGCCGCCGTAAGGGAGCACCGCGTCGCGCAGGTCCGAGTTCTCGTCGAGCCATTCGCGCCAGAGCATCGACGTGCGATACTCGCGCAGGAAGTCCAGCACGAGCGCGTCGAGCTCCTCGGACGCAGGATTCGCCCGCAGGACGGAGTCCGTCATCTCGGACGTGAGCGACTCCATCATGCGTGTTCGATGCGCCGCGACGATCGCGGCGACGCGCGTCCAGAACGTCTCGTCCTCGTTGGCGACGATCCACGACTTCGGGTCGTGCCGCTTGAGCCGATCCGCGATCCAACGCCGCCAGTAGCCCTCCAGGTTGAGGAGGGTTCCCCAGAGCGACATGGCGTGACGCCACTTCTCCGGGGTCGGCTCAGTCTGGGCGTCCCAGTAGGCGAAGGTCGCCCACTGATGGAGCGGACGCGGGTCCGTCGGCTCGCGGCGGATGCGCTCGCGCCACTTCGCGACGAGCGTTGCGCTGGAACCGGGGTCCTGGCTCGACAGCAGAGCGAAGACCTTGGCGCGTTCCAGCCAGTCGCGCACCGTCTCGTCGTCTTCGTCCATCTGGACGACCGCTTCGAGCGACCGGGCGACTTCCGACCACCCAAGCGCCTGGAACGCCCGCAGCGCCTGCCGCTTGTAGCCTGTCAGACGCAGCGACTGCGCCGCCGAATCCCATTCCGAGCCCGCCGGAACCTGCTCCAAGCGCTCGATGCCTTCCGTCTCGCGCCGGAGCATGAGGGCGGCGACCCCGTGGGCGTAGAACGCCAGGGGCGAGCGATCCTCGGACGGGAGCTCCTGAACGAAATCGTAGAGCTGCCGCCACACGCGCAGGTGGAGCAGGACGGCGAGCGTCGTCTCCTGCGTGCAGTGCTCGGGAGCCATCGCGCGGAGCATGGCGAGTTCGCGCGCGGTCTTATCGATGTCGCTGGACGAGAGGAACACCTGCACGCGGAACGCCTGGGCATAGGGTTCCCAGGGGCCCCAGTCTCTGCCGAGCGTTTCGAGGATCGCCAGGGTGCTGTCGGGCAGGTTCCGCTCCATCCGGCAGACGGCGGCGAAATAGGCAGCCTCCGTCGCCCACAACCCCTCGTTCGTAAGGGGTTCCACCAGATCGTCGGCGAGCTGCCAATCGCCCATCCGCGCGGCGCAGAGCCCCGCGATCAGCCGATAGACCGGGTCACCCTCCGTGTAGTGGAGCACATCGGACATCAGGTCGTAGGCGATCTGGAAATCGCGCGACGACGGATGGAAGGATTCGGGATACCGCAGCCGCCGGACCGCTTCCGCCGTCCAGCGCTGGACGAGCGCCTCGACGATGGGGCTCTCCGGGTGGCGGTCGATCGCCGTGTTCCAGTGCTGCGTCATCTCCGCTCGGTTGCGAGCCGCCGCCGCGTCTGCGAGCCGGATGTGAAGCCACGCGAGGTCCTCGCGGAGCTTCGGATCGTCGCGCACCAAGAGGCTGGCGCGCCATTGTTGAGCAGCGCGTACCAGGTCGCCCGCCTGCAAGCTGCACATGCCGAGCGCGTAGCGGGCGAAGGCGTCGGCGTCGTCCGCGTCGGCTCGCTGTTCGAAGTATTCCGTCGCGGCGCTGTGGTCTCCGGATCTCAGGGCGACGAAGGCGAGCCGCGCGTGGATCGCCGGATCGTCCGAGTTCTCCATCGCCTTGCGGTACGCTCTCGTTGCTTCCGCCCAGTCCTCGCCCTCCTCCGCGATCCGAGCCAGGGCGAGCCAGGCTCCAGCCATGTCGGGAGCGTATTCGACGGCGTGTCGGAGGAACGTCGCCGCCAGGTCCACGTCATCGTCGATCAGGCAGAGCGCCAGGGCGTAGAGCGTCTTGGGCTGATGCAGGTCGTGCAGGAGCGCTTCGTGAAAGTCCTCCGACGCGCCCTTGCGGTCTCCCAGGTGGAAGCTCGCGCTGCCGCGCGCGTTCAGCGAGGGAACGTGCCCCGGGTTCCGCAGGATCGCCTCCGAGAGCGCGTCGCGGGCGTCCTCCCAACGCTGCCGGGCTAGGAAGGCGACGCCGAGGCGGTAGTAGAGCGTCCAGTCGTCGGACGTATCCAGCAGGATTTCGTAGCGCTCGGCGGCTCCGTCGAGATCACCGGATTCGTAGAGAACATCGGCGAGAAGACGTTCGGCGACTGCGCGCTGTTCCGCCGGGAGCGCGTTCAGGTCGAGTGCCGTCAGCAGGTCGCGCGCTGCTTCGGTTCGCTTGAGGGATATCAAGGCGCGGGCGTATCGCAGGTCTTGCTGGGCGTTTCGCGTCGGAACCCGGTCGAGGAACGCGATGGCGCTTTCCCAGTCGCCCACCTCCTCGGCGATGCGCGACGCCCAGACGGTCGCCCGAAGGTCGTCGGGACGTATCCGCAGGAACCGGTCGAGATGCTCCAAGGCATGCTGGGGATGACCTCGGCGATAGAGAGCGATGGAGAGCTCCCAGAGCGCCGTCGGATGTTGCGGGTCGATGTCCACGGCGCGGTGGAGCGTCGCCAGAGCCGCCTCGTCGTCCGACTGAGCCACCCACGTCGCGTAATCGACGAGGAGCCCCACGTCATCGGTGCGGAGGCTGAACCCGTCGAACGCCCGACGGATGTGCCGCACCTGCGCCTTGCTGAGCCGCGCCCGGCGGACGACGGAGAGCAGTTCCCGGGCGGCTGCCTCGGCAGCGCTGCCGTGGGCAGCCATCGACGTCTCGAAGGCTCCGATGGCTTCCGGAAGCTGATTCGCCGCCAAGTGGCGCTGACCTGCGGTGAGGCGTTCGCGCGAACGCACTTCGCGGTTGTCCGGTTCCCGCGCGTACCATTCCGCGAGGCAGGCGTGCGCGGCGTCGAGGTCCTCGTAGACCAGGTGGCAGTTGGCGAGATGCTCGAGCGTCCAGTGCCACGTCGGGAAATGCGCGGCGAGGTACTCGTTCAACTCCTGACGAACGGGCAGCGTCGGTTCGTCGGGAAGCTCGTTCTGGCGGATCTCGGCGACTCGCCGGATGCGCTGTTCGGCGTCGTCGGGGTCTTCCGCCTGCTTGTACCAGTCGAGATAGATGGGGAACGCGGAGAAGGTCTTGGGGACGTGGTTCAGATAGTAACCGCCGAGAAAGTCGATGTCCTCCGGCTGGAGCGACGTCCACTGCCGGGCGCGGAGATATGCCCCCACGGCGTTGGGCGAGTGGACATGCGCCAACGCGCGCGCCTTGAGGAGCAGGGCGTCGGCGTAGTCGTCCTCCTGACGCGGGACCGTCTCGCCGGAGTCGGGATCGAGGCGTCCATAGGTGTGCAGGGCTCGCGTGGCGATCGCCAGGGCGGTCTTCGCCCGTCCGTGGCGGAGCATCCAGACGCCTTGTCGGAGCAGGACACGGGTGAGAACGTCTTGCATGCGTTCTAGAAGCCAACCCATCTGAGTTCGCCCTCTTTGGGAACGCCGCCTGCAAACGGTCGTCCCGGAGAGCTCGTCGCACAGCCGCAGCGCTGCCAATACGCCACGTTCACGTGAAAAACGTCCAATGCCCATCGAACGGTACACGCAATCGCCGGACGCGCCGCCGACCACGGACGCGCCCGCCGACAGAACCATCTTGCCGAATCCAACGAGATGCGACATATCTCTAGTTGAAGACTCGCCGCGAACGCGACCGGATCTTCGGGTAAGGAGTCCGCGCGATGGACTGGGTCCCATTGATTGTGCCTTCGGCCGTGGCTGCGGCATTGGGTGCCGCAGGTTGGCTTATCGTACGTCGTCTAGACCGGAACAAGGTCACGGCATTCAAGCTCGTAGGCCCGGAACCGCTTCCCGCGCCTAGGACAGACGCACCGAAGCCTGAACTTGCCCCGACTCCCACCTTCGCCCCGGCATCCCTCGGAGACGGGTTCATCGGACGCAGCGACGAACTCGGAGAAGTTCGTCGGCGGCTCGAATCCGCCAACGCCCTTTCGGTGACGGCGCTATCCGGCATCGGCGGCATCGGCAAGACGCAGCTCGCCGCCGAATACGCCGCCCGCCACCGCGACGACTACCCCGACGGCGTCTACTGGGTCGTCGCAGACGAGGGGTCCGCCCGATCCTCGATGGCGAACCAAGCCATCACGTTGGACATCGAAGAACCACATCAGGATACGGCGATCCTCAAGGTGGTTCATGCCCTCCAGCAGAAGACGAAGCCCCTCCTCGTCGTGTTCGACAACGTCGAGAAGTGGGGAACCGTCAAGCCGTGGGTGGATGCGCTACGGGGCGTGAAGGGACACCACGCGCTCGTGACGACGCGGGTCCTGCGCCTCGCCGAAACCGCCGAACTCGACACGATGCGGCTCGACCTGCTGCGCCCCGAAGACGCGCTCGAACTCCTGCTATCGCGCGCCGAGAGCTCCGAGCGACGCCGACCGGAGCCCGGCTCGCCCGAGCACGCCAAGGCGGCGTCCATCACGGAGCGCGTCGGCTACCTGCCGCTGGCGCTGCGCCTCGCCGTCGGTTACCTGAACGCCCGCACGGACGTCTCCTTCGAGGACTACGACGCGATGCTCGAAAAGATGGGTTGCGTCGCCGTGCTCGATGAGTCCAACCCCGACGACTACGTGCGAGGCGTGCGCGCGACGTTCGGGACGACCTGGGAACGCCTGACGGAAGACGGGAACCTGATCGACGCCAAGCAGGTCGTCGTCGCGGCGGCGTTCCACGCGCCGAACTCGATCGGGTCCGACCTGCTCGCGGCGGCAAGCGGCCTGTCGGATGCGCCTCCCTCTCCGACGCGCTTCGCGAACGCGCTGCACGAGGCGCGGCAGATCGGCATGCTCGATGTGGCGGACGCGGGACGGATCGTCTGCCATCGGCTGATTCAGGAGTTCGTGCGGGAGAAGGTCGCCGAGGAACCGGAGGCGGAGCAGGAGGCAGCGCTCTCGGTCGCGCGGGCGTATGCGCCGTTGATCCACGTCGAGGATGCCGAGCTCGTGACGCGGCTGGGAGCGCTGCGGTCCGAGGTTCCCCACATGATCGCCGTCTTGGAGCGCGTCAGGGCGCTCGGGCTCGGCGGCGATGTAGGCGAGTTCGTGTTGGACGTCGGCAGGCTGATGCGGGAGATCGCCGACTTCGCCCGCGCGAAGGAGTACCTGACGTGGGCGCTCGAACTCGCGGAAGCCAAGTACGGCGAAGACCACCCCACCGTCGCGATCGGCGTGAGCAACCTGGGCGGCGTTCTGCGAGCCCAGGGCGATCTGCTGGGGGCGAAGGCTTGCTTCGAGCGCGCCTTATCTATCTTCGAGACGCTCCTTGGACAAGCGCATCCCAACGTCGCCACACTCGTGAACAATCTGGGCAGCGTTCTGTGTGACCTGGGCGATCTGCCGAGGGCGAAGGCGTGCTTCGAGCGCGCCCTGCCTATCTTGGAGACTGCCCTTGGCAAAGACCACCCCACCGTCGCGATGTGCGTGAACAACCTGGGCGGCGTTCTGCACGACCTGGGCGATCTGCCGGGCGCGAAGGCTTGCTTCGAGCGCGCCATTCGCATCGATGAAGCGGCGTACGGGAAAGACCATCCCGAAGTCGCAAGGGACGTGAACAACCTGGGCGGCGTTCTGCGAGACCTGCACGATCTGGAGGGGGCGAAGGAGCACTTCGAGCGCGCCCTCCGCATCGACGAAACGGCGTACGGCAAAGACCACCCCGAAGTCGCGAGGGACGTGAACAACCTGGGCGGCGTTCTTCTACAACTGGGTGATGTGGCAGGTGCGCGACAATGCACCGAACGCGCGCTTCGCATCTGCGAGCAGTTCCTGGGTCCTGACCATCCCCTGACCCGGCAGTCTAGGCAGAACCTCGAAATCGTCGAAGCCCAGATGCGCCGGTAAGCCGCTGCGTCCGGTTCCCTCGCCCTCTCCGTCCATATCGAGGGAGAAGGTTGGGATGACGGCACGCACGGATCGACACCCCAACGCGCGGCAGACGTACGCGACAGAAAGGGCTCCCCATGCCTGAGACGGGGATATGGCTTCCGACCTGCGACGGTTCCCGTGAGTACTACATCCCTCGCGCGCGTCTCTTCGGGCAGCCGCCTCGGGCCTCCCAACCCGCGACTCCGGTCCGTGAAGTGGACGCCGCCGTCCACATCGTCATCAACCCCGACTACGCCGGCAGCGAGACCGAGTTCGACCTGAGCGTCGTCGATTGGACCAAGACGGCGGAGATCCGCGAGCACATCTGGAACGCAGGATTGGGCGTCGCGGATGGCATGGATACGGCTCAACGCGACATCCTGCCGCGTGGACACGTCGCCTATCTGCTCCAGCAGACCGCCGAGCAGGCGAACGGACGCCGCTGGTACTTCGGCGCTGGAACCGATGACATCCGCGCGTTCGATCCGAGCAATCGGGCGATCGCCCAGGCGTACATCCGGCAGGTGAGAGAGATTCAGTCGCTCGGCGGGAAAGTCGCCGTGTTCCCGACACCGTATCTCGCCGGGCGGACCGAATCGGACTTCGTCGAGGTCTACAGCGCCATCGACGCGGCGGCGGAAGGTCCCCTGCTGGCTCACTGGCTCGGAGAGATGTTCAACGCGCGGATGAGGGGCTACTTCCCCGGCGAGTCGTTCTACCGAGTCATGGAGCTTCCCAACTTCGAGAGCGCCAAGATATCGCTCCTGGATGAAGACCGGGAGATCGACATCCGACGGCGGCTCGCCGCGTTGGGCAAGATCGTCAAGACGGGCGACGACTACCACTACGTCGAGCTCATCGAGGGAACGGATCATCCGGTCGCCGCTGGGGTTTACGAGTCATCGGGCGTTCGCTATCCTTTCGGAGACTTCAGCCACGCACTGCTGGGCTGCATGAGCCTGTTCGAAGACGTGGCAGAGCAAGCGCTGAACGCCCTGGCGGCAGGCGATATCGAGCTCTACCGGCGGTGGCTCCTGCCGACGGTTCCGCTGTCCTACTGGGTGTTCCAGGCTCCGACGGCGGCGTACAAGCACGGCGTCGCGACGGTCGCCATGCTGCGCGGCAAGCAGGAAAACGACCTGCTGCTACCCAGCAACTCGCACCAGCGGGGGCTTCTGCATCGGGTCGGCATCTACCGGTTGATGGACCTGGCGGGGCTCTTCACCGAGGACGAATCCCTTGAGGCGTACCGAAGGCATATCGAGCCCCACGTCTGACGCATCCAACGGTCACGCTGCGCCCGCATCGTCTGAACCCATGTGCCAATGAGGAAAGGGGGCAGCGCGCCCAATCCCCGCAGCGTCACCTGGCGAGCCATCCTCATCGCTCTGTTGCTGGGCCCGCTCAACTGCTACTGGGTCATCCAGATCGAGATCGTCTGGTACTCCGGGCACCCCACCTGCGCGTCCATCTTCTACAACGTCGTCTTCAGCCTGCTGGTCGTTGTGCTGCTCAACCTGGCGGTGCGGCGCTTCTTCCCGTCCGTCGCGCTGACGCCGGGCGAGCTCCTGACGATCTACGTGATGATCGGGATCATGTCGACGATCGCCTCGCACGACATGCTCCAGATTCTCATCCCGTCGATCCCGCACGTCTTTCGCTTCGCCACGCCGGAGAACGAGTGGCAGACGCTCATCCAGCCCCATCTGCCCACGTGGCTGACGATCCGCGATACACAGGTGATGGACGGCTACTATGACGGCGGCGTGTCGTTGTTCACGCGGCACAACCTGCTGGCGTGGATGGGCCCGATGCTCTGGTGGGGCGGGTTCATCTTCGTCCTGCTGTTCGTGATGCTCTGCATCAACGCGATCGTCCGCAAGGCGTGGACCGAAGACGAAAAGCTGAGCTACCCGATCATCCAGGTTCCGCTTGCACTGAGCGACGAGAAGGGCGCAGCGGGGCTGTTCCGCAACCCGGTCATGTGGGCGGCGTTCGCCCTGGCGGGCGGCATCGACCTCATCAACGGGTTGAACCACTTCTTCCCGTCGATCCCGGTGATACCCGTCAAGTTCTCGCAACTGGGAACCGTCTTCACGCAGAAACCGTGGAACGCCATCGGACGCCTGCCGTGGCCCCTCTACCCGTTCGCGGTCGGGCTGGCGTTCTTCCTGCCGCTGGACCTGTGCTTCTCCATCTGGTTCTTCTACCTGTTCCGCAAGGGGCAGCAGGTGCTCGCGGCGGCGGCTGGCCTTCGTAATCTGCCGGGGTTCCCCTACCTGAACGAGCAGTCATCCGGCGCGTGGATCGGCTTGGCGGCGCTGGCGATCTGGATATCCCGCCGCCATCTGGGTCAGGTGATCCGCACGGCGCTGGCGGCGACGCCCGACCGGAAGGAGATCGACGAGTCGCGGGAACCGATGCCCTACCGCTGGGCGATTGGCGGGTTCGTCGTCGGTGTGCTCGCCCTGGTGGGATTCTCCGTCCAGGCGGGCATGTCGCTCTGGAGCGCGGTGCTCTTCTTCGCCATCTACTTGGGCATCTCGACGGCGATCGCGCGCATGCGGGCGGAGCTGGGTCCCCCAACGCACGAGCTGACGCCCATGAACGCCGAGCACATCCTCGTCGACATCTTCGGGTCGAGACGCCTCGGCGCTCCCAGCCTGACGATCATGACGATCTACTGGTTCTTCAACCGCTCCTATCGGAACCATCCAATGCCCGTGCAGTTGGAAGCCTACAAGATGGCGGAGCGGGCGCGCATGGACAACCGCCGCCTGAGTTGGGCGATCCTGCTGGCGGTCGTCGTCGCGGTTCCCGCCTCGTTCGCGTCGCTGCTCCACATGAGCTACAACACGAACACGGCTCCCGGGTACTGGTTCGGGTATGAAACGTTCAACCGGCTGACGGGTCGGCTCATGTCGCCGACCGACCCCGACCTGCCTGCCATCTTTTTCCTGGCGGTCGGATTCGTCTTCACGTTCTTCCTGATGGCGATGCGGATGCAGTTCCTGTGGTGGCCCCTCCACCCGGCGGGATACGCCCTCTCGACGAACTTCGGGATCGACTACATCTGGTTTTGCCTCGTCATCGCGTCGATTGCGAAGGCAGCGATCCTGCGATATGGTGGGCTGAAAGCCCTCCAGCGAGCGACGCCGTTTTTCCTGGGACTCATCCTCGGCGAGTTCACCATCGGGAGCTTCTGGAGCGCTCTCAGCGTCATCATGCAGGAGCAGACGTACACGTTCTGGATCTTCTGATCGGAAGGACACGGCGATGCGGTTCGGGATCCGCGACGGGATGCTCCGCGTTCCGCTGGAACAGCAGTTTGCGAAGGCGAAGGAGCTCGGCTTCGACGGGATCGAGATCTGCCTAGGCGGCAACTACCAGGCGAGCCCGCTCTTCAGCGAAGCGGGTATCGACCAGCTTCGCGCCCTGAGCGACGCGTCGGGGGTCGCGGTGTCGTCGTTCTCGCCCGGCGGGTTCACGAGCTACACGTACCTCCACCCGGACGACGAGCGGCGCACCGAGGGACTCCGCATGCTGAACCACCTCTCGCGCGTCGCGCCGGAGTTCGGCGTGAAGGTGATCCTTGTGCCGTTCTTCGGCGACGGGACGATCCCAGCGGAGCGCTCGCTCGATCCGCGCCTCGTGGACGGGCTCAAGCGGACGGGCGAGGTCGCCGGCAAGTACGGCGTGACGCTGGGCATCGAATCGACGTTGAGCGGCGAGCAGCATCACGCGCTCGTCCACGCTGTCAGGCTGTCGTCCGTCGGGGTCTACTACGACATGGGGAACGCGACGAACTACGGCTACGACTCGCCAGCGGAGATTCGGTCGCTGGGTCCGCACATCGCGCAGATCCACATGAAGGACCTCGGCGGCAAGCACTTGGGCGAGGGCGGCGTCGATTTCGACGCGGTCGGCGCGGCGATCCGCGACATCGGCTATGACCAGTGGCTCGTGCTGGAGACGCCGACAGGAGACGTTCCCGACGAAGGGAACCGGCGGAACCTCGCGTTCACGCAGGCGCTGGCAAGCTAGCGCACGCCCCGCATCACGACACGCTAACATGAATATGCCGGATGGAGCCCTTTCCAGCCATGAGAGGGCGTCCGTATGGGTGACGGAATGGGTGGCAGAGGAGGATTACCATGGCGCTGACGGCAGAAGAACGCGCGTTCTTCGATGACAACGGTTTTCTCGTGAAGCGGGGGCTCGTCACGGGCGATTGGCTGCGGCAGATTCAGCAGGAGGTGGACGGACTGCACGAGGCGATGGCGGCGGAGACGCCCCAGGGCGTCGGCGTCTCTTGGGAAGAATACGACGACCCCGCCAAGCCGAAGCGCATTCGCCAGTTGATGCACGGCGAGCTCGTCAGCGACGGGCTCAAGCGGCTCGTCCACTCGGACGAGGTTCTCGACGTCCTCGAACCCATCATGGGTCCCGACATCTCGCTGTTCCACTGCAAGTTGCTCATGAAAGCCGCCTACGACGGGACGATCACGCCCTGGCACCAGGACTACGGTTACTGGCATCGCAAAGAGAACCGTCCGTTGATGATGAACTGCATGCTCTCCATCGATGACGCGGACATCGAGAACGGCTGCATTCAGTTCGTGCCGGGGAGCCACAAGGGCGGTCTGCTAGAGCACGACCGGCGGAACACCTCCTTTGGCGTCTTTCTGCCGGGGTACTTTCAGAAGCGCGAGGACGCCGTACCGGTCGAGATGAAGGCAGGCGACGCCGTGTTCTTCGGGCCCCTGGTCATTCACGGATCGGACGCGAATCCGTCGCCGCGCGACCGCCGGGCGGTCACCGTCGCCTACGACGTGACCGGCAACGGCTACTGCCGTTCCGTCGTGCGCGGCAAACCGTGGGACCAGAAGAACTTCTGAGTGTTCGCCGAGCCGCCAGGGGTAGATCGCGAACGCGGCCGTGGCAGGAGCAGTCTCCAGCACGTCAGCGCTACCCGAACGGGCGAGTTGTCGATGGCGGACGTCCGGTACGCGCAACCGATCGTGCAGCCGGGCTCACACCCCTTCCGGCGATCGCCGTACCGACGCATGTCTCGGCGAGAGTATTCCGATAGCGCAACATCGAGACGCCCGCGCTGCGAGGCGCAATACTGAACCCGTCCTGCTTCGTCCACGTAGAGATATCGCCGTCCCGCCCGGCAGCGCCAGTCGGGCGTCTCACCGCGTAGAAGCCGAGCTCCGTATGTCCGTTCGATGGCGGGCATCCCCGTCGCCCGGCGGAAGTGGGATTCCCACAGGCTCACATACGGCTCCCCGTGGATCATGATGCGCCCATGAGAGCCATGGACGAGTCCGATCGTCACCGGGAAGCCCATCGATTCCACTGTCGTTACGAGCTCTGTGAACTCATCCGCATTCTGCGGACAGAGCACGATGTTCACGTTCACCGAGAATCTCGCCGCTGCTCTGAGCAGCTCCAACTGCCTGCTCAGGCTCTTGAGCGACTTGATAATGAAGAGGTCGGGCGAAGGCACGGCCGCGTCGATGCTCAACTGCAGATAGTCGAGCCTGGCGTCGTTCAGCGCACGGATCATCTCGTCTGTAAGCAGGAACCCGTTTGTGATGATGCCGGCGACGCGCCGCCGAGAGATGTAGCGGATCAGTTCGACGACGTCTGGATGCAGCAACGGCTCCCCGCCGAGAAGCGATATGGACGCGGTTCCGAGTCGATGCAGGACGTCGATGCGCTCTTTCGCCACGTCTGTCGGGACCGGCAGCGATGTGCGGTCGTACTCGTGGCAATACCCGCAGCTCAGGTTGCAACGTCTCGTAACGACCAACTGGGCGTCAATCGGCGATCTCCGCGCCAGCGTGTTCCATGCAACGCGGATAGGGTGGCGGATCCGCATCGGACTCCCTTTCTGTATCCGACGATGTCGGCTCAGCCGCGCGCGCCTTTGCGTCTGAGCTTCGAGCCGAGAAACGTCACGCCGAACATCGCGACGAACGATAGGACAAGCACCCATAGCGGTATGTGAATCGCATGCCCGACGGATGCCAGTGCGTAGAACCGGGGCAGTCGTCCGACCATCAGCGCGGCGAGGTACCGCCCCATCGGATAGCGAGTCGAGAGAGCCAGGAACTTCACGGGGTAGAACGGAAACGGGGTCAGAGCGGCAAAAACGATCAACAGGAACGGCGCTCTGTCATAGACGCGGACCGGCCACCGATAGAGCCGACGTTCGACGAAGTGGCGCCGGATCTTTGCGAGGTGCAGCACGGGGTTCAGCGTCGCGTAATCGATCGAGCCGGACAGGAGCGCGCCGACTCCCGCCGCTGCCGTGACCCACATCGGCGCGTAAAGCGCAGAGTAGTAGAACAGGAACGGCTCGTACGGAAGGAGGGAGATGTAGGTGTTCGTCAGGACGGTGTAGAGGCAGAGATAGACCAGCCCACGCCCGGGCGGATAGATCAGCCAAGCAGCGGACAGAATGACTCCCACCGCCAGGATCGCGGATGAGATGGCGATCAGACGTGTCGCGGTATGCGGTCGTACTGCATCCATGGAGGCGATGGTAGCGCTCCTAACCGTCAGCCGCAACTAGGATGAGTCACGCCGTCACGGTCGCCTATGACGTGACCGGCAACGGCTACTGCCGTTCCGTCGTGCGCGGCAAACCGTGGGACCAGAAGAACTTCTGAGGCTGCTGGACGGAGCTTGGGCGTGCACCGTCAGCCGGCGACCCGACGACGTTGTGACATAGGCGATGATAGCAGCGTTGTTGGTCTACAGCGCTCGCGTGTAGCTGTAGGGTCGCGCCGTGGCTGCCCGTTCCGTCACGAGTGCCGAACGGTTCGCCGTCTGTGGAGTCACACGAGGCTCGATCGGCAGAGCCCGACAGCCATGCATTGACACAAGATTCGCCCTGATGTAGCGCCCACTTAGAACCTCTAACAAAAGGTGGCGCTGCGGTTATCCTCCCGGTGAAAGGGAGGAACGATGGCAAGACCGTTGGTGACCGATGACTTGTGGGAGATCGTCGCATCGTCGTTTTCAACGGATCTATGCCGATCGGGCGTATGACTCGCAGCGACATCGGCAAGAACTCCGTCACGCGGGATTCGACCGCATCTGGCGCGACGCAGCCAGCCGGTTGCCATCGGACTCGCGTTCGTACAGACTGGGAGCCAAGCGATTGGCTCCCTTTCTCGTGCCGCACTCAGGAGGCGCTGGTGAAGCTCCGGTTGTTAGGACTACTGCTTTGCCTCGGGTCGGCGGCAGCGACAGCGAACGCTCGTTACCAAGTCAGCGCACCCGCTGGTGACCGACCAGCACAGATCGACCGCGAGGCGGGTATTGCGGTCCTTCCGAACGGGCGCATCGTTCGCCCCGTCGGCGACTTGGTCACCGTGGCTCCCCATCCCTACGGGCTGGCGCTCAGCCCCGACGGCAAGATCGCCGTCACCGCCAACAGCGGAACCGGGCCCTTCTCGCTCTCCGTCGTCCGGGGCATCGACACCGACTCGCCGACGGTGACGCAGATACCGCCCGGCGTCGAGACGGACTCCGGCATCTTGAACGCCGTCTTCATGGGACTCGCCTTCCTTCCCGACAGCCGCCGGCTTGTGGCAGCCGGAGGCGACGACGGCACGATCATGGTCTGGGACGTGCTCGACGGGACACGGCTCCAGACGATCTCCTGCGACGTGCCGGTGAACGGCAAGGCGTTCGAACACTCGTACATCGGCGATCTCGTCCTGGCGCGGGATGCGCGGACAGTCTACGCCGTCGATCAGGCGAACTTCCGCGTCGTCGTCGCCGATCTCGAGACAGGACAGGTCACTGGGAGCGTCCGCGTGGGTCGGTACCCGTTCGGTATCGCGCTCGCTCCAGACGAGGGGACACTCTACGTCGCCAACGTCGGCATGTTCGAGTACCAGACCGTCGAGGGTTACGACGGGACCGAAGCCACGGCGATGGAGTTCCCCGCCTTCGGATTCCCATCGCCCGAAGCCGAAACGGGCGTTACGCTGCCCGATGGCAGACACGTCCCCGGTTTGGGCGACCCGAACGCCCCGGAGTCGTTCTCGGTCTGGGCGGTCGATACGACGACGCTGGAAGTTACGGCGCGGATCAAGACCGGCGTCCTCGTCGGCGAGCTTGTCGAGGGAATCCCTGCCGTCGGCGGGTCGTCCCCGAACTCGGTCGTCGTGTCCGACGACTACGTCTTCGTCAGCAACGGGAGCAACGACACGGTGTCCGTCATCGCCCGCGACCGGCACACGGTCGTCGCCGAGGTTCCGCTGCGGCTCCATCCGGCGGTTAACGCATGGCGCGGCGCGATCCCGTTCGGCCTGGCTCTGTCGCCGGACGAGCGCTCGCTGTATGTCGCGGCTTCCGGCGTCAACGCCGTCGCCGTGATCGACACGCGGCTCCTCTCCGTACAGGGCTACATCCCGACGGCGTGGTTCCCCAGCAAGATCGCCGTCACACCCGATGGCAAGCGACTGGTCATCGCGAACGCGAAGGGCTTCGGATCCGGACCCAACGGCGGAACCGACTTCGTGCCGGGCCCCGAAGGAAGGAACGTCGGGCGGCTGATGAAGGGCGTCGTCCAGGTGTGCGACATCCCGTCACCTGACGCGCTGCGGGCGATGACCCAGCAGGTCGTCAACGCCAACTTCGCCATCGAACGCGCCAGCGATCCAGCGGAACCCAACTGGAGCGATCGCATCCGCTACGTCGTCTACATCGCCAAGGAGAACCGGACGTTCGATCAGGTGTTCGGGGATATGCCGGGCGTCGACGGCGACCCGACGCTGGCGACGTACGGCGCGGGCAGGCGCGTCGTCAACGCGGCGGGGAGCCTCGCCGTCGAGGACGTGACCGTCATGCCCAACCATCGCCGGCTCGCGGCGCAGTACGCGATGTCCGACAACTTCTACTGCGACTCAGACCACTCGGCAGATGGTCACCGCTGGCTCGTCGGCGTCTACCCGAACGAGTGGGTCGAGACGAGCACGTCGGCGTCCTACGGCGGACATCGGCGGCACATCACGACGAGTTCAGCGCCAGGACGCCGCGCCGTCACCGGAGCCAGCGGCGCGATCTACCCCGAAGACTACAACGAGGCGGGTTCCATCTGGGAGCATCTCGAACGCAACGGCGTGTCCTTCCGCAACTTCGGACTCGGATTCGAGTTCGCGGGTAGCTTCGAGCGGCAGGAGCACCGGTTCACCGGCATCCGCCTACCGCTCAACTACCCCATGCCGCAAGCCCTGTTCGAGCGCACGTCGAGGCAGTTCGCGACCTACAACATGAACGTGCCCGACCAGTTCCGTGCGGACATGTTCGAGCAGGAGCTGCGCGAGCGATGGCTGAGCGGCGCGGAGCCCTTCCCGCAGCTCATCACGATGATGCTACCCAACGACCACGGCGCGTCGGAACGCCCCGACGACGGCTACCCGTTCCGCGAGTCCTACATGGCAGACAACGACCTCGCGCTGGGACGCGTCGTGTCGATGCTCTCCCGGACGCCCTACTGGCGCGAGATGGCGATCTTCGTCACCGAGGACGACGCTCAGGGCGGCCTCGATCACGTGGACGCCCATCGCAGCCTATGCATGGTCATCAGCCCGTGGGCGAAGCGCGGCTACCTCTCGCGGCGGCACGCCAGCTTCGGGTCGATCCTCAAGACGATGGAACGTCTGCTGGGAATCCCGTATCTGAACCAGTACGACGGTGGGGCATCGCTGCTGGACGACTGCTTCACCGACACGCCGGACTTCTCGCCCTACGACGCCGTGCCAGTTCACCCGGAGGTGTTCGACCCGTCGAAGGCGCTCGATCCGTTCGACGCCGAGTTCGACTGGAGCCGCGTTAACGAGGGACCCATTCTCGACGATCCGGCGGACTTCGTCGACGAACTGGAGCGGGAAGCTGAGCGCGTGTCGCCAGCCCGTTAGGCGTCGCCGAGGAGCGTTTCGACCGCACGGAGCTTGTCGTCGGCGGTCTGCGGCTTGTCGGTTCGCGTCCCGATCCGAACGGAAGTCGAGATGCGTGGCACTCCGAGCGCGTGCAGTTCCTCGTGGCAGCGGCGCAGCGCCGCCATGATGTCGTCGAACTCGCCCTCGACGTTCGTGCCGTAGGCGTGCAGGCGGGCGTTGAGCCCGGCGTCGCGCAGGATGCGATGGGCGACCGTGACCTGCTCCGAGACGGAGGTCCCGACGCCCAGAGGGATGATGCAGATGTCGGCGATGGCGTACATGCGCGCTTCCTTTCACGAGGGGGACCCTACGGTCAGTCTACCACGCCGCCGACCGTGCCTGCCGGATCGAGTCGCGCTATGAGCGCGAGTCACCCGGATGCCCTGATCGTGGGCGGGGGCGTCATCGGTCTGGGAATCGCCTCCGAGCTCGCCCGTCGCGGCGCGCGCGTCCGGGTTCTGGAGCGCAACGCGGCGGTCGGGTGCGAAGCGTCGTGGGCTGCGGCCGGTTTCCTCCATCAGCGCGTGACGACGCAGGACGCCTACGGCTGGCTCTCACGCGAGGGACTGGCTCGCTACCCCGCATGGGCGGACGACCTTCTGGAACGCACGGGAATCGACATCGGCTTCCGCCCGCGCGGAGGGCTCGAGCTCGCCTTCTCGCCAGAGAAGAGGGCATCGCTCCCGCGCTTCCTGCTGATGCAGCAACGTCGCGGGCTGGGAGCTCGGTGGCTGGAGCCTTCTGAGGTCCGCGACATGGAGCCGGCGGTCAGCGAGTCCGTCTTGGGCGGCGTGTTCTTCCCGCACGATGCCCAGGTGCGTCCGCCTCGGCTCCTGCGGGCGCTCAACGAAGCCGCGCGAGGCTTGGGCGCGGAGGTGGTGACGAACGCGCCTGTCGATGGCATCCTATCGTCGCCGGACGGCTCCGTCGTGGGCGCTGCCGCAGGTGGCGTCGAGCATCAGGCTGGCACGACGGTGCTCACGGCGGGCTGCTGGTCGGGACAGATCGATGGCGGTGTCCGGCTGCCGGTGAGGCCCGTTCGGGGACAGATGCTTCGGATGTCCGCGCCGGACGGGCTGCTCAGCCGGACGGTCAACGCCGATGGAGCCTATGTCGTCCAGCGAGACGACGGCACGCTGATCGTCGGCTCGACCCAGGAGGAGGTCGGGTTCGACAAGTCGACGACAGAGGACGGCATCGAGTCGCTCCGGATCGGAGCCATCCGGGCGTTCCCGGCTCTTGCCGACGAGCGCGTGCTGCAGACGTGGGCGGGGCTGAGGCCCGCTCCGGCGCGGCGGTTCCCCTACATCGCCGAGCTCCGACCGGGCTTGTGGGTCGCGACGGGTCACTTCCGGACGGGGATTCTGCTCGCACCCTCGACGGCGCACGTCGTCGCGACGGCGATCCTGGACGGCGTGTCGCCCGTGAACCTGGACGACTTCCACCCAGACCGCGACGCGCGGTCGGTTCGTGGTCAGAGCAAAGGAGAACGACATGCGTGAGGTGCGGTGGGAACGCATGTTCCCGGACGAGTTGGAGCGAGCGTTCGCCCAGTGTCCCGTCGTCTACTTCGCCTACGGGCTGTGTGAGCCGCACGGGCCCCAGAACGCCATCGGACTGGACGCGCTCAAGGCGCATGCCATCGCCTGCCGCGCGGCGCACGAGCACGGCGGGATCGTCGCGCCGCCGGACTACTGGCACATCCACGAGGTCGGCGGGTACGCCGCATGGGCGCACCGATCCGTCGGCGAAGTTGAACGCGCCTGGATGACCGCCGTCCCGCCGTGGATGCACTTCAAGAACATCTGCTACCAGATTCGGGCGGCGGACTCGCTCGGCTTCCGCGCAGCGATCCTGCTGACCGGGCACTACGGGCCCAACTGGCAGGACCTCAAAACGCTTCTCGATATCATTCAGCCCCACGTCGGCGCGCGGCTCTACGGGCTGCCCGACTTCGAAGCGAACCAGCCGGGATTCGCGGGCGACGGCAAGAGCGGCGGTGACCATGCCGGTCGTGTCGAGACGTCGCTGCTGTGGGCGCTGGAACCTGAGTGCGTCGACGTGTCGCGCATCCCGCCGGTCGACGCACCGGGGCCCCACTTCGCGATGGGAGGCAACGCGCGCGAGTCGAACCGGCAGATCGGCGAGCGCATGGTTGCCGACGAGGTCGGCTGGCTGGGCGACAAGGCGCGCGAACTGCTCGCCGACTACGAGCACGTGCAGCCGACGCAGCGGCTGGTGACCTTCGAGGAGGTCGAGCGTGTCTGGGAGAGCATCGTCGCGCCGGCGCTCAAGGGCTTCCGCACGATGACGCAGCAGTGGAGCGAGAGCGAGCAGTTGCCGTCGGATTCGGTCTGGCAGCGGAACTGGCGGATTCCGGACCGGACGTGACTGTCGCAACATGGGGGTGACATGAACGCTCAGGAGATGTTCCTGTTCGATCTCGGTGGCTTCTTGATCGTCCCGGGCTTGCTGACGGCGGACGAGGTCGCCGCGTTCAACGCAATCATCGACCGCGACCGCGCCGCGAACCCGCGCAAGGGTGTCTCGTTCGACTTCATGCGGCTCGACGCGTCGTTCCGCGCTCTCATCGATGACCGGCGCATCCTGCCGTACATGCGGACGATGTGCGGCGAGCATGTGCGGCTCGACCACACCTACGGTCTGGAGATGACGCGCGGCGAGGGTCACTCGAACCTGCACGGCGGGCCCTACCGAGACAACGGCTCCCACTACTACGCGTGGCATCAGGGACGCATGTGGAACGGGCTGGTCGTCATCAGCATCGCGCTTGCGCCGCAGCGTCCCGGCGACGGCGGGTTCATCGTCGTGCCCGGATCGCACAAGTCGAACCTGCCGCTGCAGATGGATCACGACGGCGACCGTGTTCTCCAGCCAGCCCTGGAGCCCGGAGACGCGATCCTGTTCACCGAGGCGCTCGTCCACGGGACGCGCCAGTGGCAGGCGGACCACACGCGGCGGTCGCTCCTGCTGAAGTACAACGCGGGACACATGACTTGGGGCAGGCCTGAGTCGCTCGACTGGCTTCGAGCGGAGTCGGCGTCGCCGACACGCTCAGCCCTGCTGGAGCCGCCCTACGTCGGCGGCCGCAAGCCCGTCCCGCGCGACGACGGCTGATGGCGAGCAGGTGTCGTTCCCAGTGGTTCGTTTCGGAAATCGGTGACAGTCCCGTAGGGGCGGGTCTGAGACGCGCCCCTACCACTCAGGACGACACCAGGATCAGAGCGTGTAGTACGGATCGTACCGCTGGATCGGGAGCCGTACGGCTGCCCCAGTCTCGACGGACTTGTAGATCGCCTTTGTCACTTCGAGCTGCGGACGCGTGCTCGCGCCGGAGATGAAGAGCTGGGAACCCGTGCGGATCGCCCGAATGAAGTCGACGAACTGCCCTGGCATCCCCTCGGTGCCTACGGCGGGCGTTTCGCGTTCGAGCTTCGCTGCGAGAGCTTCCGCGTAGCCTTTCTCGGCGGAGCCGATAGCGTACTCGGGAATGACGGCGATCGACGCGCGTTCGCCGAAGATCTCGATGCGCTGACTGGGCATCTTCGGGTTCGGATGCGCCGACGTGCTCGCTGTGATCTGCCCGAACGCGCCGCCCGCGAACGTCAGCAGCGCGACGGACGTGTCCTCGACCTCAATGTCGTGCGTGAACGTCCCCATGCGGGCGTAGACCTCGTCCGCGGCTCCCATGAGCCACAGATAGAGGTCGATGGCGTAGCGGCCGTGGTGGTAGGTGGCTCCGCCGCGCTCGCCCTTCCATGTCCCGCGCCAGGCGTCCATGTCGTAGTAGTCCTGCCCTCGGTGCCACAGGACGTCCACGTTCCCCATGATGATCCTGCCGAGGTCGCCGTTCTCGATGGCGCGCTTCGCCATCATCGCCGTCCGGTGGAACCGCGTATGCCCGTACTGAACGGTGAAGACGACGCCGGGCGCCTTCGCAGCGGCGATCATCGCGTCCGCCTCGGACAGGCTGCCGGAGATGGGACCCTCGCAGAAGACGTGCTTGCCCGCCTGCGCCGCCGCGATTGCCGGGCCCGAATGGGCGAACGGCGGCACGCAGATGTTGATGGCGTCGATGTCGGCTTCGGCGATCATCTTCTCGTAGTCCGTGAACACGGCGGCTTCGCGGGCAGATGCGCGGCACGCCTCGATCTGGCGGTTCCGTCGCTCGTACGCCGCCGTCGTGTCCGTCTGGGCGGCGCGTGTTTCGAGCTCCTCGGCGCGCTTGGCGTATGTGTCCCGCACGACGGTCGACCGGCTCCGCGCCTTCGCCTCGTCGATGTCGCAGACGGCGACGATCTCGGCTTCTTCGCTGAGATGCTCGGCGTAGATGCGGATGTGCGATGGCGAGATGCCACCACAGCCGACGATCCCGATGCGCAGTCGGTCGGACATGGAACCCTCCGAGAGCCCTGGCGCGGGCGATGTGCGTCAGTCGGCGAACCGCCGATCGGTCGCCGCAGGTTCGACGTAGAGCGTCTTCTCGTGCGTGTAGGTGACGAAGCCAGCCGCCGTACCCTTGGGCCGGACGACGTACTTCGCGAAGGTGTAATCCACGGGAACACGGTTCGACGTGCGCCCCTTGCTGAAATATGCGGCGAGCCCAGCCGCTTCGAGTAGAACCGGCATCGGAATCTGCGTCTTGCGCTCCGGGTTCCGCACAATGACATGGGAGCCCGGTATCTGCTTGGCGTGGAGCCAGATGTCGTCCTTGCGGGCAGCCCGCGTGACGAGCCACTCGTTCTCACGGTCGTTGCGCCCGATGAGTATCTGCCACCCGTTGGCGGTCGTAACGAGGCGGTACGGCGTGTCCGCCTTGCGCTTCTCGCGCCGCCGGGATCGATCCGGATCGGCGACCCAGCCTAGCTCGATGAGCTGCGCGTGGAGTTCCGTAGCCGCCTCCAGCGAGTCAGCCGACTCCAGGGCGACGCGCTTCTCCTCGACCCATTCCAGCTCTTGCTCGGTGTCGAAGACGTGCTGACGGATGATCGCTGCCCCGCGCTTCGCCTTCTGGTATCGGCGGAAGTATGCCTGTGCGTTCTCGGCGGCGTTCTTGTCGGATTCCAGCGGAATCTGGACGATGGGCGCGTCGGGCTCGAAGTAGTTGGGGACGGACGCGGTCTCGGCGCGAGGTTCGATTCGGTCGAGCGACGCGAGAAGCAGATCGCCGTAGACGCGGTACTCGCTCGCCTTCTCGGCGGCTGAGAGCTCGACGGTCAGGTCGGCGATCTTCCTCGCTAGCGATCGTTCGCGCCGATCCAGGGCTTGGGCGATCGTGTGACGCAACCCCGCGAGTTGGTCTTGTCGTTCGATGCCTACGTAGGCTCGCCCCACCGCGCGGCTGACCGAATCCGTCCGCTCATGGCGAGTGTCGGCGGCGTTGGGGAGAAACAAGGAGTATGCCGTCGGTTCCCGGTTCCTCTCCTCCCAGATGACACACGGTTCGACATCGTGGGAACGGATGCGAACGACGGTCGTTCGGAACGCGTGCCAGAGCTCGGCAGCGTCCGTCTCGTCGCGCGCCGTCTCGCACACGTGCGCCGCAGTGGCGGAACCGAAGCCGTCGTACGCGCGGACGATCTGACGCGAAACGGGTGTCTCGCGCGGGTCGATCCTCTCGGCGAGCCCTTCCGGCGTCTCCCCGAACGGGTCGCTGCGGCGGCTGGGCGGCGGCGGGACGTAGGCGACGCCGGGGAGCACCTCGCGGTAGCGATTGACGCGCTCGTCCACATGCGTCAGCGGCTCGATGACGCGTCCGGTTTCGGGGTTCGTCAGGATGATGTTGCTGTGCTTGCCCATCATCTCGACGACCAGATCGCGCCGTTCGGGTTCAGCTCCGGGAACCTGGGAGTCGAGCTCGAATCGGAAGGTCAGGATGCGGTCGAGTCCCGCTTGTCCCACGCCCGTGAGTCGAGCGCGCATCAGATGCTTGACGAGAACCGAGGCGAAATGTGGACGCTCCGACTCGCGCTGCTTGGGGAATCGGGTGACCAGATGCGCGCGTGCGTGGACGGCGTGCGCCGACAACAGGAGCGCGGCTTCGGGCTCGCCCTCGCGCGACCGGAAGCGTAGAACGACCTCGGTCCGAGTGTGCTGGACGACGTCGCGGACAGCCCTCCCGCGCAGAGCCGCGTCCATTTCGGGTAACATGCAGTAGAGGGTGAAGCCGTCGATCGCCATTCGGTTCTCCTGGTCACGGTGGGAAGCATAGCACCGGCTCCACCCGGAAAGGAACGCGCGTGCCGATCCGAGCCCACAGCCTCGTGTCCGTCGCCGCCGCGCTCATGCTGCTGTCGGGCGCTCGCGCCAGCGCGCCGCGCATCCTGAACGACCCGACCGCCAGCGCGACCGAAGCGCCAGAGCCCGACGAGAGCGTGCCCGCGCGTCTGCGCAAGACGGCGAACCGACTCGTCGCGCAGTTCGTCGACGGGAAGCGCGTCGATTACGAAGGTCTGTCGCAGTCGCCGGCGTTCGCCGAGTACCGAGAGCTCGCCGCGCGGCTGGATCGGTTCGACCCGGGCGAGCTCGCCACGCACGACGAGCAGGTCGCCTTCTGGGTGAACCTCTACAACGCGCTGGTGATGCACTCCGTCCTCGATTCCGGCGTGACGACCAGCGTCCGAGAGCGCGAGCGGTTCTTCGACCTCTTCGCGTACCGGATCGGCGGACTGGTCTACACGCCCAACGACATCGAGCACGGCATCCTGCGCGGCGTATCGATCCTGCACACGGATCCGAGGTTCCGGTTCGTCGTCGCGCGGCTCGATCCGCGCATCCACTTCGCCCTGAACTGCGCGTCGGCGGGATGCCCGCCCATCGCCGCCTACGACGCCGACCGGTTGGACGAGCAGCTCGACACAGCAGCGCGCGCCTTCGTGAACTCGCCTTCCGAAGTGCGCCTCGACGCGGAGAGCAACACGCTCCACCTGTCGGCGATCTTCGACTGGTACCGCGACGATTTCGGCGAGAAGCCGCGATCCGAGATCGACTTCATCGCGCGGATGCTGTCCGACGATGCCACGCGCGAGTACATTGAGGAGCATCGCGACACGCTGCGGCTCGTCTACAACGACTACGACTGGTCGCTGAACCACTGACGCCTTGACGTCCGACGCCAGCGCGGATACCCTTCGTCGCATCCGCGCCATCGAAGAACCCTACTCACGAGGAACCCTACTCACGAGGAACGCCACCGGATGGGGCAGACGAACGACGTTTTCACGTATCGGGACGGGAAGCTCTTCTGCGAAGATGTCTCCGTCGAGGACCTCTGCGCGCAGCACGGGACGCCGCTCTACATCTACAGCCACGCGGCGTTCGTGTCGCGCTTCCGCGACTTTCAGAAGGCGTTCGCGGGCATCGACCCGCTGATCTGCTTCGCGATGAAGAGCAACGGGAACCTGGCGGTTCTGCGCGCCCTGGCGCGTGAAGGCGCTGGAGCCGATATCGTCTCCGGCGGCGAGCTCTTCCGCGCGCTGAGAGCCGGGATCGACGCGAGCAAGATCGTCTACGCGGGTCCCGGCAAGTCGTGTGATGAGGTCCGCGCCGCGCTGACGGCAGGCGTCTACATGCTCAACGTCGAATCGCTGGCGGAGGCGATGCTCATCGACTCCGTCGCTGGCGAGCTCGGTGTGCGGGCTCCCGTCGCCCTGCGCGTCAATCCCGACGTGGACGCTCGCACCCACGCGCACACGACGACCGGCAAGAAGGGCAACAAGTTCGGCATCGATCTCGACGTCGCGATCAGGAGCTTCGAGGCAGCCGCCGCGATGCCGCATCTCGACGTCTGCGGCGTTCACGCGCACATCGGTTCCCCGGTGATGCAGTTGGAGCCCTTCGAACAGGCGATGGCGCGCATCGTGGAGCTGATCGGGCTCCTGCGCACTCGCGGCATCGGCATCACGCGGCTCGACTTCGGCGGCGGGCTGGGCATCGCGTACCGCGACGAGACGCCCGCGCCCCCGTCCGAGTACGCCGAGCGGCTCATCCCCTTGATCCGCCAGAGCGGCTGCCGGCTCTTACTGGAACCGGGTCGTTACATCAGCGGGAACTCGGGCATCCTCTGTACGCGGGTCCTCTACCGAAAGGAGACGGACACCAAGACGTTCGTCATCGTCAATGGCGCGATGACGGACCTGATACGCCCGGCGCTCTACGACAGCTTCCACCGGATTCATCCGGTTGTGGACCGTTCGGCAGACACGGAGACGGTCGATGTCGTGGGGCCCGTCTGCGAGTCGGGCGACTTCCTCGCCAAGAACCGGGAGCTCCCACGCGTCGACGCGGGCGACTACCTGGCGGTCTTCAGCGCGGGGGCGTACGGCTTCGCGATGTCGTCCAACTACAACGCGCGTCCACGCGCCGCCGAGGTGCTGGTCAGCGTCGATCGAGCCCATGTCGTCCGAGCGCGCGAGACGTACGACGACCTGATCCGAGGCGAAAGCATCCCCGACTTCTTGGCTTAATGCGGCGCAACATGCGGCAGGTGAACCGACGTGGCGATTCCCTTCATGAAGCTCTCGGGCGCGGGCAACGACTTCGTCATCATCGACAACCGCCAAGGTACCGTCCAGGCGGATGCGCGGTTCGTCGAGCGCGTGTGCGCGCGGCGTCTGTCGGTCGGCGCGGACGGTCTGCTGCTGGTTGAGAACCCGTCGGACCCGGCGCAGGCGGACTTTCGGATGCGCTACTTCAACGCCGACGGCGGCGAAGCCGAGACGTGCGGCAACGGCGCGCGGTGCATCTCGCGGTTCGCCCACGTCAACGGCATCGCGGGCGAGAACATGCGGTTCGAGACGCTCGCGGGCGTCTACGAGTCCGAGATACGAGGCGAGCGTGTCCGCGTCCAGATGAGCGATCCGAAGGACATGCGACTCGATTTCCCGCTGGCTCTGCGAGGAGGCGAGTTCAAGGTTTCGTTTGCGAACACGGGTGTTCCGCACGTCGTGTTCTTCTGCGAGAGCGTGGACGATGTAGACGTCGTCGGGTTGGGTCGGCAGACGCGCTACCACGCCGATTTCGCGCCCGCCGGGACGAACGCGAACTTCGTCACCGTCACGGGACGGAACTCGATGCGCATCCGCACCTACGAGCGCGGGGTCGAAGACGAGACGCTGGCGTGCGGAACCGGCTCCATCGCGGCGGCGATTCTCGGCGGAGCGCGGGGAGTCGTACAGTCGCCCGTGACGCTTCGGACGCAGGGCGGCTTCGATTTGACCGTCAGCTTCGAGCTCGTCGGCGAGTCCGCGCAGTCGATCCATCTCGAAGGCGACGCTCGGATCGTCTACGTCGGCGAGCTACGGCAGGACGCTTGGGACTACTAGGCGAGTCGCCAATGGACTGGTGACCGTTCCGGGCTCCACTGTCGCAAGGCGCTCTGTCGTCGCGCGTTCGGTGACGGGGTATCACGCGTACTGATCAGACTCGATAACGTTATAGGTCGTATCTGAATTCTACTGAGTGTCGTAGACGTTCGCGCCGGCAATCGCCACGCCCAACAGACCCCCGTTGCCCTCTACAACAACGCGCCGTTTCATCCCCTTCCAAATCGGGGCAGTCGGAACACCATCGGTTTTGACCAGCGCCACGATTCGTGTCAAGAGCCACGTCGCGCAAGCCCCCTCCAACTTAACACTTCGATCCATCCTTCTGTGAGAGATTCTTGGTGGATGAGGTCCGGTCTTGCCGCCGATTGGCTGTGAAGCCAAGTCGCCGCTGGACACGCCACGACCGAGTTGATACAGTCAGCGCATATGGCGAGGGTGAGAGGACATCGCTCGCCGGTTCAGAGAGGACGCTCGATGAAACGATTCGCGGCTGCGACGGCGTGTGCGCTGCTGATCGCCATGTCGCTCCAGGGGCAAGTGTTGCGGCAGGAGCTCGGCGACCTGGAAGTGGGCGATCACTGGATCTACAACGACCTCGACGCGGGCATCGCGCGGGCGAAGCAGGAGGGCAAACCGCTCTTCGTCGTCTTCCGATGCGTGCCTTGACTGGCATGCCGAGCATTTGACGGGCAGGTTGCTCGTCAGGACAACGAGCTCACGGAGCTCTCCAAGCTCTTCGTGCCGGTGCGTATCGTTCGGATGAACACAATCGACCTGGTTCAGTTCCAGTTCGACTACGACCTCACGTGGGCGGCGTTTTTCATGAACGCCGACGGTACGATCTACGGGCGTTACGGTATCCGCGCGTCCGAAGATGCCATGGATCATCTCTCCTTGACGGGGCTCACGACGGCGATGCGCCGCGCCCTCGAGCTCCACAAGGACTACCCGAAGAACCGCGCCCTCTTCTCCGCCAAACGCGGATCGACCCCGCGCTTCAAGACGGTGTCTGACATGCCCTCGCTCCGCGAACGTCTCGCAAACAGCGAGCAGGCGAAAGAAGGCTGTATCCACTGCCACATGCTCAACGACGGCGCGCGGGAGGTCCGCAAAGCCGAGAAGTCCTTCGACCAGAAGAAGGACATCTGGGTCTACCCGCTGCCGGAGAACGTCGGCATGACGATGAAGGTCGATGACGACCCGGTCATCGAGAGCGTCGCGAGCGGTTCCTTCGCCGACAAAGCCGGGCTTAAGGCGGGCGATGTCATCCGCATGATGAACGGGCAAGCCATCATCTCCCAAGCGGATATCGCGTGGGTGCTGCACAACCTGCCGACGCCAGGCAAGCTCCGTGTCTCCTACGCGCGCGGCGGCAAGAACCGTGAGGCGACGCTGAATACCGTCGGCGACTGGCGCAAGACAGACATCTCCTGGCGGGCGTCCATGTGGGGACTTCGTCCCGACCTGGGCTTCTGGTCGCCGGAGCTGTCGGCGGAGGAACGCCTCGCCAACGGGCTCGCGCCGGATGCTCTCGCCATGAAGGTGCGGTGGATCCCGCGCGAGGAGACGAAGCGCGCGGGTCTCCAGAACAACGACATCCTCGTGTCGTTCGACGGCGACTCGAAGCACGTCAGCTTCCAGAAGCTGAGCGCACGCGTACGCCTCAACTACGAGCCGGGAACCACGGTTCCCGTCGTCGTCATTCGTGAAGGCAAGCGCGTCAACCTGACGCTGCCTCTGGTCGGGGACGAATAGGCACCATGGACGACGTTCGCCTGTGCATCATCGGAGCCGGCAGCCTCTCGACGAAACGGATCTATCCCTACGTCGGGGCTGCCGGAGCCCAGCTCGTCGGCGTGTGCGACCTCGACGCAGAGCGCGCCGCACGGAACGCTCGGCGTTTCGGCGGCATGCCCTACACCGACCTGACGGCGATGCTCGACGCCGAGGAGCCCGACGGCGTCATCATCTGCGTCGGACCCGAAGGACACGCGGCGCTCGCCCCGCAGGTCCTCCGGCTCGGATTCCCCGTCTACACGGAGAAGCCGCCGGCTCCAACGGCTCAGGACGCGCTGCAGGTTGCCCGCGTCGCCCAAGAGACCGGCAGGCTCTGCATGACGGCGTTCAAGAAGCGCTACTCGGCCGCCTACGCCCGCGCGAAGCAGTGGATCGAGTCGTTCGATCCGTCCGACCTGTACTCCCTCTCGGTGGACTACGCCTCGGCGCAATACTCGAACGAATCGCTCCGCACGTCGTTCCTGCTGGACTTCGCCATTCACGCTATCGACCTGGTGGGCTATCTGTTCGGCGACGCGTCGGAGGTCTTCGCGTTCTCCAAGGGCAAGGATGCCTACGCCGTGAGCATCCGGTTCGCCAACGGCGCGGTCGGGTCGATGAACCTGAACGACGGTCGATCGTTCCGCGTCCCAACCGAGGAGGTCGAGCTCACCGCGCGGGGCGGTAACTTCATGACGATCTCGAACTCCTCACGCTGGCGGATCACCGCCGACGGCGTACCGACGGAATGGCGGGAACCCTCGACGTTCACCAGCTCCGGCGACAGCGGACTCGACACCGGGCACCTGGCGGAAATCATCGACTTCGTCGAAGCGATCCGTGACGGTAGGACGACTCGCTCGAACATCGCCGAAAGCTACAGGAGCATGGTTCTCTATGAGGCGATCCGCGACTCGTCGGAGACCGGAGCCGTGGTCCAGGTCGCCTACGAGACGATCTGAGGGAGACTCGATGCTCATCGACACGCACACGCACGTCGGACGCGTCTGGGACACGTACGAGCCAGTGGAACCGCATCGGATGCTCGGATGGATGGACGCCTACGGCATCGAGATGGCGATTCCCCTGCCCGTCGAGAGCCCAGAGAGCGCCAGCTACTACATCACGACGCGCGACATGCTGCGCCTATGCGAACAGCACCCGGACCGGTTCATCCCATTCTGCGTCGTCGATCCGAGGATGTCGATGAGTCGAGGGGAGGATGGCTTCCGATCGGTCATCACGGAGTACGTCGAGCGCGGCGCGGTCGGATTCGGCGAGGTGAAGGTCGGCTTGCCCATCGACGACTCGAAGCTTCAGGTTCTCTACGGCATCTGCGACGACCTGAAGCTCCCGCTGCTCTTCCACTGCGACAATATTCGCTGCATCGACGCGCCCGACCTGCGCGGGCTCGAGGCGATGCTGAACGCCTATCCGAATGTGACGTTCATCGGGCACGCGCCGGGGTTCTGGGCGGCGATCTCCGCCGACGTGACCGCTGCCGACATGGGCGGCTATCCAAGAGGTCCCGTCGTCCCAGGCGGACCGATGGATCGCCTGCTGGGGCAATACCCCAACCTATACGCGGACCTGTCGGCGGGCTCGGCGCACACGGCGATCACGCGGGATTGGGAGTTCGGGCAGGCGTTCCTCGAACGGCATCATCGGAAGCTCTTCTTCGCCACGGACTACCTGCACATCGGGCAGAACGTCCCACAGTTCGAGATGTTCGAGTCGGCGAGGCTCTCGGCCGCCGCCCGCGAGGCGATCGGTTCCGGGAACGCGCGGCGGGTGTTCCACCTGTCGTGATCGTTGCGGACATCCGCTCTGCGCGGCGTAGTCGACGCCGATGGACCGTGCCGTCCCTTGCCTTGCCGCGACCCGTACTCAACAATAGAACCGACGGACGGAACGCGAGAGGTGACGCGTTCGCGCCGGACGAGGAGAGTCCGCCATGACATCGCAGCGCGTACGCCTGACCTTCCCACCGGAGCAGGTGACCGAGCCGGTCATCTACAACGTGGGTCACAAGTTCCGCATCGTGACGAATATCCGTCGAGCCAGCGTCACCAAAGACGCCGGTTGGGTCGTCCTGGAGATGAGCGGCGAGCCCGACGAGCTCGAACGAGCGCTGGAGTATCTCCGTCATACGGGCGTGCAGGTGGAACCCGTCGACGGGGACGTCGTCGTCCACTAGGGCGAGGCAGTGAAGCGATGGCGCAACGCGACTACTACGAAACCCTCGGCGTGCCGAAGGATGCCTCCCAGGAGGACATCAAGAAGGCGTACCGCAAGCTCGCCATGCGCTATCACCCCGACAAGAACAAGGACGCCAAGGCGACGGACGAGTTCAAGGAAGCCTCCGAAGCCTACGATGTCCTGAGCGATCCCGCCGAGCGCCGGAAGTACGACGCGCGAGGCAGAGCCGGCAGCTACGAATACCGAGGCGGCGGCTTCGAGAGCACGGACGACATCTTCGGTCGCTTCGGCGATATCTTCGGCGATCTCTGGGGCGACGTACGCGAACGGCGCACGACCTTCGGACAGGGACCCTCCCGCTCCCGACGCGGCGACGACTTCCATCACTCGTTGACCATCGAGTTCCATGAAGCCATCTCGGGCACGGAAAAATCGCTCACCGTCACGCGCGACGGGCAGAAGCAGCGCATCAAGCTCCACATCCCCGCAGGCATCCAGTCCGGACGCACGCTGCGGGTCGAAGGCAAGGGCTACCCCGGAACGGGCGGCATGCCGCCCGGTGACCTGCTCGTGACCGTCGATGTGCGCGAAGACCCGCGCTTCGAGCGCGACGGGGACGATATCATCGCCGACGTCTACGTGCCCTTCACGACGGCGATCCTGGGCGGCAAGGTGCTGGTCGAGACGCCGCGTGGCTCCATCATGCTCACCATCCCGAAGGGCACGCAGTCCGGCAAGTTCCTGCGCATCGCGGGTCAAGGGTTCGCCCGAGCGAATGGCACGAAAGGCGACTTCCGCGCGCGCGTCCTCATCACGGTTCCGCAGACGGTCTCCCCCGAGCAGGAATCGATGGTTCGCAAGCTCGCCGACGCGAGCTAGTCCTATCCACGGCTGAGAGGTCCTCATGGCGTTCCTAGTACTGCTGCGTCACGGCGAATCCCAGTGGAACCTGGAGAACCGCTTCACAGGCTGGGTCGACGTCGATCTGAGCCCCAAGGGCGAGCTCGAAGCGCGCGAGGCGGGCGCGAAGCTGGCGTCCTACCGGTTCGACAAGGTCTACACGTCGGTGCTCAAGCGCGCCATCCGCACGGCAGACATCGCCCTCGAAGTCGCGAAGCAGGCGAACCTTCCCACCGAGCGCGACCAGGCGCTCAATGAGCGGCACTACGGCGACCTGCAGGGGCTGAACAAGGCGGAAACGGCGCAGAAGTTCGGTGACGAACAGGTGCACATCTGGCGACGGAGCTTCGACGTGCGGCCGCCCAACGGCGAGAGCCTCAAGGACACGGCGGAGCGCGTCATGCCCTACTGGGAAGCCCACATCCTACCCGACCTGAAGGCGGGGAATA
>Ga0194120_10000914_pt1 | contig 55072 bp, 38 predicted proteins | sample TA2MahCa65mmetaG_FD_148642 | JGI IMG/M metagenome (GOLD analysis project Ga0194120, IMG submission 148642) | Freshwater microbial communities from Lake Tanganyika, Tanzania - TA2015019 Mahale Deep Cast 65m | ecosystem: Environmental > Aquatic > Freshwater > Lake | place: Tanzania: Lake... | reverse complement strand
GGAACGCCCGGCACGCTCGGGCGAGCGTTGCCGCGACTGTGGATACGCCCGATTGGGGATGGAATTCGCCATGGGACACCCATTTTCAAATCGCCGAGGAGATGGGTGTCCTGTTTCATGCTGAGGAAATGGGTGTCCTGTTTCATCTGTTATGGGAGGAAATGGGTGTCCTGTTTCATGCTTATGCTTCATGCTTGAGGAAATGGCTGTCCTGTTTCATGCTCCTGTTTCATGCTCTGTTTCATGCCTTTTTCATGCTGGAACGGGCTGTTTGAAAGAAGGAAGCTGACTCTTCTCCTTTCCAAGTAGTGGGTCACTCTTGCTGAGGAGACACGGGTCAATTCAGCTGAGCGGTATAGGCCAGGACGTGCGTTCAAAGCGTGCTTGCCCAAGTCTGGGAAAACGGCGACAATCGCCGCGTTCGGACCTTACCTGGCAGTGAGGGATACGCATGGGTCGGATCGCGTTGTTTCCCTTTGCATGGATCGCGTGGGGCGCATTCACGCTTCCGTTCGCTTCGGAGGCGCACGGCGGAGGGCGTATTGACGAGGGCGTCGGCACGGCGGCGGACACCGTAGTCGTCTGCGCGCCGGCTCTGCGCAAAGCGTTGGAACCATGGCTCGCGTTGCGAACCGCGCAGGGCCATCGATTGTCGATGCTCGACGCGACTCTGCCGCCTCAGAAACTGCGGGATTCTATCCGCGAACGCGCCCGTGGAGGAACGCTTCGGCATCTCGTGCTTGTCGGCGACGCGCCCGAGCTGGGTCGAGCACTTCTCAAATCCCACGAAGTTCCGTCGCTCTATCAGGCGCCGCGCGTGATCTCACGGTGGGGCCCTGATCGGGAAATCGTCACCGATAACCCGTTCGCGGACATCGACGACGACGGCATTCCGGACTTGGCGATAGGGCGGATTCCCGCGAGTCAGCCGGATGAATTGTCGACGATCGTGAACAAGATTCTCGCATTCGAGCATGCGTCCCTCCGCGGTTCGTGGCGCCAACGAATCCACTTCATAGCGGGCGTCGGCGGTTTCGGCGGCATGGCCGACTCGGCAATCGAAATGACCACTCGCAAGTTCCTCACCGACCTGATCCCCGCACCTTATTCCACGACGATGACCTACGGGAGTTGGCGCAGTCCGTTCTGCCCCGATCCTCGCCGATTCCAAGATGTCGCGATTCGTCGCTTGAACGAGGGCTGCCTATTCTGGGTCTACTTGGGACACGGACAGCGAACAGGGCTCGACCGGGTCCACGTACCCGGCGGCTCCTTCCCGATCTTTGACGCAACCGATGCGAAACGCCTTCAGTGCAAGGATGGCCACCCCATCGCGCTCATGCTCGCGTGCTACACGGGCGCGTTTGACTCGTCGAGGGAGTGTCTCGCGGAGACCATGTTGGCCGAATCGGGCGGACCCGTGACGACAATCTGCGGCTCCCGCATGACGATGCCCTATGCGATGGCCGTATTCGGCAACAGCATGCTCCACGAGTACTTCATCGAACGACGCGAGACGATCGGTGAATTGGTGCTTCACGCGAAGCGGTCCAGCATGCAGGACGCGTTCGCCGAACACGACCCGCGCCGTCCGGTTCGTGCGGCCCTCGACGCCATGGCATCGCTCATCATGCCGGGTACGAATCCGGAATTGCTGCGGGACGAGCGGCTCGAACACGCGGCCCTATTCCATATCCTCGGCGATCCTCTGCTGCGTTTTCGCTACCCACAGGCGTTGGAAGTCGATTCCCCCGATGCCACGCCATCCGGGCGTGCTGTGGAGATTTCCGTTCGGTCGCACATTGCGGGCGACGGCCATATCGACTTGCTGTGCCGCCGCGACGGCAATAAGTCATCCATTCCGACACGACGCCAATTCGACCCATCCGACGCCTCGCTGGGCGCCTTCCAGACCGACTACGAGCGTGCCAACGACCTTTGCTGGAAATCGTGGGACCGGAAAATTCCGTCGGGCGAATCGAAATTCACGCTCGACATTCCCCGCGAAGCGTGGGGGGCCTGCATCGTGCGCGTCCATGTTGCGAACGATTCGAGCGACGCGTTGGGTGCGAGCGAAATCCGGGTCGACCATTGATTTCGCACGCGAACATGGAAAACGGGACGCCGACCGACGTTCGGAGCAGCTCGTCGTCCATCAAACGCCGATCGCCCGCATCCCCGTCGGCCCATCATGGGAATCGCACTTTGGCGAGATAGATCGCGGTCTTCTCCTCGTGCGACGAATAGTAGCTGATCCACAACCGATCGGCGTGCCACACGAGCCCGGCGTAACTCGTATCGCCGCCTGACGGAAATGGCAGCCGTTCGGTCAAACGGCCGTTTTCGGGATCCACCTCGCAGAGCGACGTTCGAGCGACCTTGTCGTAGAGTCTAACGACCGCGATGAGCCTGCCGTCGGGGAGGCGGATCATGTGCGGCCCCCCGATTTGAATGCCCAGATCGCGCCATGTCCACATGTCAAAAGGAGGTCGCGACGTGCCAAGGAACGCCGTGTTGGGCTCCCCGTCTTGTCGAAGCAGGCAATGGCACGTTCCGTCAGGTAAGAAGACGATCGACGTCTCGTTGGGATAGGTTCCCGGCACATCGGCCTTTTCGACGAGCGTCCGAAACGACCGACCGTCCGAACTCGCATAGAGTCGGATCCCCCGATTCGTATCCGAACAACCGTATCCGAATCCATAGGCGGTCCGTTCGTGCCACGTGATGCGCCACAGCCAGTTGTCCCGATCACCCACATCGTGGCGTTCGCTCCATGCGACGCCGTCCGTGGAGAACCACACGAGCGACTGGTGCTTATGCGGCGCCGGACGATGGAGGGCCTCCGCGCCCGCCAACATCAAGCGTCCGTCGGGTGTCACGGTGATCTTCGCGTCCCGCAAATCGGAGTTCGGAGATGTGATCCGCGCCGCCGATTCCCACGTCTCGCCGTCGGCCGATCGAATGACGCGGAGTGCCCCGTCGGGCGAAACATGGGCTCGACCCTCGCGAAAGACGCAGTACCACCGGTCCTGGAACCGGACGAGGTCCGTGAACGCGTTGTGGGGAGCGGCGTCCCAGATGCGACGAACCGACTCGATCACCGGCTCCTCGCCCTCCGCAACGGCTCCGAATACGAGCACGACCGCGAAATACGCAAGTAAGACGCTGAGCCGATGGGCGGAACGGGACATGATCAAGGCCTCGAAGCAAGGCGTGTCTTGTGAATCACCAATGTAGCCTACATAATGCCCACCATCCTGCAACCATGCGTGCTCGACGGTCGCTCCGTCGCCGCGCCCCGGAACACCGACCGTGCGACTCAAGCTGATTTCGTGCGAGATCTTCTTTCGCGAGATGTGCGCCGCTATCGCGTCGTCTCGCAACCGGATCGACATCGAGTTCCTTCCCAAGGGCCTGCATGATATCGGGACCGCGGGAATGAACGCGCGTCTGCGCGACGCGATCGATCGGGTCGACGAGTCGTCCTACGATGCCGTGTTGCTCGGCTACGGCTGTTGCAACAACGCCGTTGTCGGGCTCGAATCGAGGTCCATCCCGCTCGTCATCCCTCGCGCGCACGATTGCATCACGCTCCTTCTGGGCAGCAAGGAACGGTACGCCGAGTATTTCCACGCGAACCCTGGAGTCTACTTCAAGAGCACCGGTTGGATCGAGCGGAACGATCGGGGAGACCTGCGGCAGCTCTCCATTCAAGAAAAGACCGGCATGGATCTTTCGTACGAGGAGCTCGTCGCCAAGTACGGCGAGGACAACGCGAAGTTCCTCTTCGAACAACTCTGCGATACCACGCGCAACTACCGCCGGATCACATTCATCGAGATGGGGATCGAGCCCGACGACCGTTTCGAACGCGGGGCGGAGGCGGACGCGAATTCCAAAGGTTGGGAATACGAAAAAGTCGTCGGCGATCTGTCGCTCATCCGCCGATTCCTCGACGGAGATTGGACCGAGGACGCGTTCCTTGTCGTGCCGCCCGGCCACCGTGTCACGACGAGCCACGACGAGCGGATCGTCGAGTTGGATCCGCGCATTGGGTGACTCGGTTGCCCCCGATGCCCGCGCCCGATCGCACCGCCCGGGGCCATCATCGAATCGGCCCATCCGCTCCATCCCCCGCCGTCACGCCCGCCTCTCGATTCGACTGATCTGGACGCTCGATCGGGCTTTTGATTACAAGATGAACGGGTTCGGACGTCGCGCCGGGCCCATGCGCGTCATGGAGGACGAATGATGTGGGTTCTGGCAAGGAATCTGGCGTTGTTGACCGTTCTGGGTTCGGCCTGCCTGCTCGCATCGCTGGCTCTCGGATGCCGCACGGCTCCCGTCACCCAACGCAGCCAGTTCATGCTCGTCCCCGAATCGCAAGAGGTCGCGCTCGGCGCATCCGCGTACCAGGAGCTGCTCACCGAACAACCGGCCTCGGCCAACACGCGTTACGGCGAACTGGTCCAGCGCATCGGGCAGCGAATCGCGGCCGTCGCCGAACGGCCGAATTACGCGTGGGAATTTCGCGTGCTCGCATCCCCCGAAAAGAACGCGTTCTGCCTTCCGGGTGGAAAAGTCGGCGTTTACGAGGGAATGATCGAGTTTTGCGAGAATGAAGGGGAACTCGCCGTCATCATGTCCCACGAAGTGGCCCATGCCCTGCAACGCCACGGCGGCGAGCGGATGAGTCAGGGGTTCGTCGCGCAAGCGGTTGAAAACGCGCTCAAGTACGCGACCCAAGACCGTGACAAGATCGTCCAGCAGAGAATCCTGACCGCCTACGGATTGGCCTCGGAATACGGAGCCCTGTTGCCGTTCAGCCGAAAACACGAACTCGAAGCCGACCACGTCGGCATGATCCTGATGGCACGCGCCGGATATGATCCGTCCGCCGCGCCCCGCTTGTGGGAGCGGTTTTCCCAGGCCTCAGGCCCAAAACCGCCCGAGTTCCTCTCAACCCACCCGTCCGATCTCCGGCGAGCCGGCGACCTGCAGCGCCTGCTCCCCGAGGCACTTGCCGCCTATGAAACGGCACCCGCACGAGTCGGCGTGGGTGAGCGTATCGTTGTGGCCGCGAATCCGGTCCCCCAGGCCGCGCAGTAGGCCCCTCTCATCGTCATGGATCGCCGTCCCACCACCCGCCGCGCCCCATCCGCGCGCCGTCGCACCGATCGACACTTGATGATCACCGGTCACCCATTATCCCGTTCAAACGGAATAACTGCACAAAATGGAGCGGCCTGGTCGATTGAGTATTCTGTCGGCACGTTGAGAAGACAGGATGTCTGCAACGGAAGCCGAGGATGCGATCATGGAAGATAGGCACTCCGCGGAGCTCTCCTGGACAGGCTCCGCTCGCCTGTCATACCGATTGAGCCGCGGGGGCGGGGTGGACCGTGCGTGTGGAAAAAGACCGGCATCGGGTCGTTGCTTCGCCCGAGGCCACTGGGGGTCGGCCGGTCGATCCGAAATCACACGATCCACCCCGTTCCGCGCTCATTCTCGATTCCCCGCGCCTGCCGACCGTCCACCGCCTCAAGGCGGCGCTCGGGTGCGACGCTCACCGACCGCCATCCGACGGCCCCTCGATCACGGCTCGCCGATGCGGATCAAGCTCGTCTCCGTTCGAAAGAACAGGTCGCCGTCGCTCAGCGCGGGCGACGCATAGCAGGGATCGCCGAGCGTGTTTTCGGCGACAACCCGCAACTCGGGCCCCGGTTCGACGATCTTGGTGACACCGTTCTCGTCGGTAAAGTAGACCCGTCCTCCGCTGACGACGAGCGAAGCGCTGAATTTCTCACCGAGCCGCTCAGCCCAGAGCCGTTCTCCGGTTTTCGTGTCGATGCAGCTTCCGACCCCATTGTCGCTCACCACCAGAAAATACTTGCCGCAAATGGCCGGGGAGGGAACGTATGAACAATTCTTCGTCGTATGCCAAACAACGCGTGATTCGTCGATCGTGCCCGATCCGTCGGGGCGAATGGCGAGCATATGGTGTTCCGGAAATCCGGCGGTAAGGAAGACGAGTTCCCCATCGTCCACGAGCGACGCGACGAATTGTTCGGTCGGTCCCGCGTAATACCACCACGGTTCACCCGTCCGCGGATTGTAGCTTGTCACGCACTTGCTGCCGGACATCAGCAGCTGCGTTCGACCGGCCAGCTCGCGGATGATGGGCGTCACGTAGCTTCGCGTGTTGTTGGGCCGGTCGACGCGCCACCGGGTCTTGCCCGTTTCGGTATCGAGTGCCACGAGGTATCCTTCGCCGTCGTGGTCGCCGTTGACGATCAGGTTCTTTTCGAAGACGACGGGCGAGCTGCAATAGCCGTGGACGCTGGCGAACCGCCCCGATTGGACGCGCCACACTTCCCGGCCCGAAAAGTCGTATGCGGCGACAACGACGCCGCCGGGTGTCCGCTCTTTGTCGCTCCCGAAATCGGGATCGAGGAATGTGACGTAGACATGCCGGCCGTCGGTCGCCGGCGTCCCCGACGCGTAACTGTTGAGAATATGCTTCTTTTCGAGCGGCGCCTTGAGGACGACCTGTTTCCAGACGACGGCGCCGTTCGTTCGATCGAAGCAGAGGAGCGTGCGTTCCCGCGTCGTTTGATCACAGCCGGTCACGAAGATCCGGTCATTCCAGACGATCGGCGAGGAATGGCCGCGCGGGCTGAGCGGCGTCTTCCAGCGCACGTTTTCGCCGGCCGCCGCGTTCCACTTGAGCGGCGCGGCGTCGAGACTCGACCCATCGCCGCGGGGCCCGCGCCACTGCGGCCAGGGTTCGGACCGCGCCGGCGCGACCAGGATGGACGCGGAGAGCAAGGAAACGGCGGCAAACGGAGCGAACGGCGTCGCACGCATCGGAAAGCCCTGATCGGAGGAACCCGGAAACCACTCCGCACCAACACCGGTCCGACCCGCGTGATGGCTCGCGCGAGTGCAACGGAGTCGCGTACGCAAGTATAGAGGGGCGGCTCGGCGCGTGTCCATTCGGGGGATTGTCGCCGTCGCGCCTCGGAACGCCGGCCTATCGCTTCCACGTCGGAATCTTGCGTCCCGGCGTCCACGGCGCACCGGCCTCTTCGAGCCGCAGACCGAACGCAACGAGTTCCTCCTCGATGAGTTTGCGCAGGTCGGCGAGTACGGCGTCGAATTCCTGTGCGGCGATTTCATAGGACCGCCGATGCGTTTGGGTGGGTCCGGTCGTCGCCGACCAATGGCCGTAGACGACGGTCTGCACGCGGTCGAGAATCCCGGGATAGCCGGGTTCCTGTCGCTTCGGCTTGGTCGGATCGCCGTCGAATCGCTCGACAAGATCCAGCAAGCGGATTTCCATTGATCGGATGTCTTTTGCGAATTGCGGATCGAGTTGCGGGAGCGTATCGATCGCGTGTTTCATATACCGGACTTGGTCCATCGCGGCGCCCGCCGCCTCGCGCGCGCCGTGCACCGCGCGCTGGAGCTCGGCCGTTTGCCTCTGGAACGCGAGCGCGGCGGGCCGATCCACTTCCGGAATCGACGCCGATCCGAGTGTCTCGACGTCGAACGGCGCGGCCGGGATGACCTCGGTCAACTCTCCATCCCGGAACTTCGAAAGGCTGACCGTGTATCGCCCGGGCAGCACGAGTGGCCCGTAGCCGTCCCCGGCCAATCGAACGGGTGTCGTACCCGGATAGCGGAAATCCCAGGCGACGCGGTGGATCCCCTGGGACGACGGTACGCGCATGCGCCGCACCGGCGAACCCGATGCGTCTCGGATCGTCATCACCATCGCCGGCTCTTCCTCGCGATCCTCGGCGCGCAAGTCGTCCCACGAAGGGTATGGCGCGTCCTTGCCACTCCGCGCGAGATCCCGGTCGTTCGCCATCCGCGCGTCCTTTTTCGACCGAAGCGATTCCTTGAGGTAGTATGTGAAGACGGCGCCGAACGGCGGATTGGGCGCCGTGAAAAACGCGGCGCCCTGGAATGCCTTGTCGTCCCCGGACATCGGCGCGTCGGGAATGTAGAGCAGGGCCTTTGGGGTCGCGAACAAGTGCGCCGCCTGATCGATGAGCGAGGTGGACAGCTCGCGAAGGGGTGTGTAGTCGTCCAGAACGAAGAACCCTCGCCCAAACGACGCCACGACCAGATCGTCCTCGCGCTGCTGGATCTCCAGATCCCGCACGGCGATCGTCGGAATGCCGCTCTTGAGCGGAATCCACTTCCCGCCGCCGTCCAGCGTCGTGAACACGCCAAACTCGGTTCCCGCGAACAGCAGTTCGGGTCGGACGTGGTCCTGCTTGAGGCAATAGACCGAACCGCGCTCGGGCAGATCACCCGCCATGCTCGACCATGTCTTGCCCCGATCGGCGCTCATCACGATATAGGGCCGAAAATCGCCGCGCTTGTGGTTGTCGAGCGAGACGTAGACCGTGTTCGGATCATGGAGCGACGCCTCGATATCGCTGACATAGGCGTACTCGGGAATATCAAGTCGCTTGAATTCCTCGATCTTGCGCCAGTTCGCGCCTCCGTCCTCACTGACCTGCACGAGACCATCGTCCGTACCGACATAGAGGAGGCCGTCGACCAGCGGCGACTCCGAAAGGGAGACGATCGTTCCGTAGAAGGAGGTCGACATGTTCTTGGCGACCGCGTCGACGCCCCACACCCGCCCCATGACCTTGAGCTGATTGCGATCCAGATTCCGCGTCAGATCGGGACTGATGGCCCGCCAGGAGTCCCCCCGGTCGTCGCTTCGGAAAAGGATCTGCGAACCATAATAGAGTCGCGTGGGCGCGTGGGGACTGATCATCAGCGCCGAATCCCAATTCCAGCGCAGGGGAGGTCCGTCCTTTTCGGGTTGGGGCTTGATGTCGACTTTCTGGCCCGTCTTGCGATCGAATCGAATCAGGCCGCCGTATTGCCATTGCGAGTAGACGATATGGGGTTCCGCGGGATCGACGGCCGGCTCGAATCCGTCCCCGAATACGGTGACGAACCAATCGCTGTTCACGATGCCGTGGACATTGGTCGTGCGCGACGGGCCCCCTTGCGTCGCGTTGTCCTGCGTGCCGCCGTAGACATAGTAGAACGGAGCGTCGTTGCTCAGGGCCACACGATAGAACTGGGCGATTGGGAGATTGGCCGTGTAGCGATACGTCTGTCCGCGGTCCCACGTTTCATAGAGCCCTCCGTCGCATCCGACAATCAAATGATCGCCATCGAGCGGATCGATGCGCAACGCGTGGTTGTCGACGTGCTTGAACTGTTCGCCAACCCCACGAAACGTAAGGCCTCCGTCGTCGGACACCTGGAGTTGGACATCCATCGAGTAGATCCGATCGAAGACGTGGGGATCGGCGACGATCTTCTGATAGTACTGCGGACTCGAACTCACATAGCCGCTCCGCTTCGACCACGATTCGCCGCGATTCTCGGACCGGAACACGCCTCCCTCCGCTCCGGTCGCCTCGACGATCGCATAGAGCACGTCGGCATGGATGGGCGAGACGGCAAGCCCGATCCGACCTTTGTCGCCGCCCGGCAGTCCGCGATTGATCGTTCGCCAAGTCTTCCCGCCATCGGTCGACTTGTGGATGCCGGCCTCCGGACCGCCGTCGATGAGTGTCCACACATGGCGGCGGCGCTGGTAGGCCGCCGCGTACAGCGTTTCGGGATCCCGCGGGTCCAAGACGACGTCGGTCACCCCCGTGTCCGGGCTGATGCTCAGGACACTCGTCCAGCTTTGCCCGCCGTTGGTGGACTTGTAGAGCCCTCGATCGCCGCCCGACGCCCAGAGCGGTCCCTGCGCGGCGACATAGATGATATTCGAGTCCTCGGGGTGAATGACGATCTTCGCGATGTGCTCGGAATGCTCCAGGCCCATCCGCGAAAACGAAGCGCCGCCGTCGAGCGATTTGTAGACGCCGTCCCCATATCCGACGCTTCGCTGGCTGTTGTTCTCGCCGGTCCCCACCCATACGACGTGCCGGTTCTTGGGATCCACGCTGACGCACCCGATCGAATAGGATCCGTAGCGGTCGAAAATCGGCTGCCAGGTCGTTCCGGCATTGGTCGTCTTGAACACGCCTCCCGATGCGGCCGCGACATACCACGTGCTGCGATCCTGTGGATCGACGGCGATGTCTCCGATCCGCCCCGACATGAAGGCGGGGCCGATCCCCCGGAACGAAAGGCCCGCGACCAAGTCGGCGTTCAATCCCGGCGTCTTGTCCTCCTTGTTGTCCTGATCCTGGCCCCATCCGTTCGCGACGATCGTGCCGAGCAGAACGGCCCCCAACCAACACCGACTCGATACGCCGCGCATCAATCCAGCTCCCACACAACGAACCCAATCCGGAACGACGTCCCGTCCACGCCGGGGACTTTTCCCTAGGGACGCCGATCCCGCGCCATTATAATCGCCGCGAAAGGGGAATGCGTCGAAAGCCGACGCGAGGGACTGTCTTTCGGTCCCATCCGCGCGCCGAGTCCCAATCGCGTGCCTCGTCCATCGAGTCCGGGGCCCCGTTTTTCGAAAGTGGCGCTGCAAGTTCCCCGTTTTTGCGGCAACATATGGGCGGCCGCGAACGCCTACGGCGGCGTACGGTCCGGCGCTCCCCCCACATCCAGACTTTCGAGGAGGCATTTCATGTTTTCAGAGATTGCGAGGTTCCAACCAACGACGAAGGGCGCCGTGCGATCGGCTGCGAGTCGGATGCGGATGGCGTTGGGTCTGGTCGGGATGGTCGCCGCGGTATCGGGCATGGTCTCGGCGCAAGAAGAGCCGCCTCCGCCCAAAGTGTCGGGAGTTCGGGTGATCTCGGGCGGCGAGGGCGGCGTCGTCGTCCAAAGCCTCAGCGGCGAGGAAATCGGAGGCGCCATCGCCATCGCGCAGGCCGTCGAAGGCGCCCCAGGCGTCTCCTTTGCCATGATGCCCGCGATGAATGACGACCCGGCAAGCCTGTTGAATCTCGACCAGATCCAGCAGGAACTCGAACTCATCGATCCCCAAGTGGAGAAGATCCGCGAACTCCAATCCGATCTGAGAAAGCGTCAAGCCGACCTGATGCGGAACATGGCCAAGGACGGACTGCGGCAACCCGACGTCATGGCGGCCATCCAGGATGAACTCAAGGAAATGCGCGAGACGACGCGTGCCGAAATCGAAAAACTCCTCTTGCCCCATCAAGCGGACCGACTGAGGCAAATCGCTCTCCAAGCGAAACTCCAACGGCGCGGCACGGCGAACGGACTGATGGGAGACGAATTGGCCGAGGCACTCGAATTGACCGACTCGCAGAAGGACCGCCTGCGCGAGCGCGCGAAGGAGATCGAACAGGAGCTCCAGCGGGAAATCGCCCGATTGCGGCAAAAGGCCGAGGAACAGATCGTGGCCGAACTCACGCCCGCCCAGCGCGGCAAGCTCGAACAGATGCTCGGCAAACGCATCGAAATCAAGACGCCCGCGTTCCGCGCGCCGGCCAAGAATACGGGCGCCGCGTCCGGAGCCAAATAGGCGGCCGCGTCCTCGGCGCGACGCGACCGTCGCTCCGCCCGCGTCCCAATCGCGTCGTCGTCGGGCGAACGAATCGGTCGGATTCGATTCATCCCCGACAAGGAAAAAAGACGATCTATTGGGGCATCCCCGCTGGGCGCCGCGCACCGGGGGCTATAATACAAAAGAACCTTCGGTCACAATTCGGCAGAGGGACCAACTTTACCGCGTTGGCCGGAGTCACCAACGGCTTGTGCAAGTGCACGCCCGACTCCCGCCAGTCTCGCAGCGACTCCACTCGTCGCAATAGGACCGAAGGTTTTTTTGTTTCTTGTCGACTCGTTCCGAGCGCATCCGGCCCACCCCTCGATGCTCTCGGGTTCCGGCGGCGGAATTCGCTCGGGTGCCCCCAATCGGGCGTGGGATGGGGGGATTGTGTCACGGCGCATGCGTGGGACAATCCACGCATGCGCGCAGCCGACAAAACGCCCGCCGACAAAACGCCCGCCGACAAAGACGCGGCGCGCGGCGGGCTCGTGCGCCGCCAAGCGTTCGTCTTTCTCTGGATGTTCGTGTCGTTGCTCGTCGGCCAAGTGGCGGTGGCGGTGATCGACTCGCTTTCGCTGCGACGCGCTAGGGCGCGGGCAAGAGATCGCGAATGAACTTGACCTCGGGCGGCATGCCGCCGACCGAACTCGCCTGGAGAAACTCGGCCACATACCGCTGCGGTTCGCGCACCTCGGGCACCTTGAAACTATCCCCTTTTTGCAGGATGGGCCGGTGCTCGGGAATGCCTCCCAGGGCCCTGGTTCCCGCGGCCTGGCAGGGAATCCAGTACCCGGTGCCCGACTCGTCCTCGAGGTAGAACTCGGGATAGCAGTGGCCCGGCACCCAGACCGTGCGGGCCGGGATCTTGTTGACGCGACAGAATGCGATGAACAAGGACGTCAATTCCTCACAGTCCCCCGTTCCGTCGCGCATGGCGGCGAGGGCGCCTTTGAGTTCTCCGTCGCGGTACTTGACGTTTTCGCGAACCCAATCGTACATCGCCTCGACTTGTTCCCAGGCCGATTCCTTGCCGACAATGACCTCCTGCGCCTTCCTTCGGATTTCGCCATTTTGGGTTTCGATGTAGGGGCCCGCGCCGAGCCACTTTCGCACGTCCTTGGGAATCCGCCTGGGGATTCGGAAGATGGTCGGGTCGTCGGGCGGCAGAAGCGACGCGCGGGTGATTTCGAGCGTCACGATCGCTTTGGCCTTCTTGCCGGGGGCCAGTTGCGGCACGGCGACAACCATCTGCTTCACGCCGTTGTCCAGCACGCGATAGGTGACGCGGCCGACCTCGGGCGACACGTCCTCCTCGATGACCCGAACCTGTTGTTCGGGCCATTCGATGGGCACCGGCGCGGTCGCGACGATGCCGACACACGGCCCCCGCGCCGTGATCTCAACACCGACCTTCCAGCGCTGCGTGAGCTGTTTGTCCTGTTTGGGTCCGCGATTGCCGATCGGTTCGACGGAACGCGCGGAACCCCAAGGGCCGACCGCGGCGAGCAGCGCGGCGAGCCAAACGCGCGTGCGAGGAACGGACGGGCATCCGATCATGAAGGGCCTCCCGCGGCGGAGCATGAGCGGGGAGCGGCGAATGGGCCGCTCCCTCACTCATTGTAGTTCCCCCTTCTCGGGTCGTCGCCCAAAGCATGCACCGCGCGGAGTTCGCTTCGCGCGGGGCCCCGGGAGGGGTGCCCGCGCGGGCCGGACCCGATCGATCAGTGAATCGGTTCGGGCAACTGGGCCGGCGGCGGCGGCGCTCCGTCGACAACGGTCGTGCCGCACGTATCGCAGGTCGCCCCGCGGTGCATCCAATTCGTCCAGCAGCGATTGCATCCCGTCATCGCAATCGCTACGAACGCTACGATACAAAAAGCCATGAGCCGTATCATTGTCACGTCTCCCACGCAAATCGAGGATCGCGGCGAGTCCATCCATCCCGGGCCAGGCAACTCTAGCCCACCGGTGTCGGATTGCAAACGCAACCGTCGCTTTTTCGCATCATCCGATTCCCGTTTTCGGCGCGCGCGCCGGATTTGCGTGTTACACTTGCTTGATGGTATGGAGACTGGACGAGTCGCGAAGCGCCGCGGGTGAGCGGCGGATAGGCCGCCGGACGCGGTGGTGGACCTGGACCGTATGCGCGCTCATCGCTCCCTCCGCGGCGACCGCCGACTATGCCTCGATCACGCGCCCGGAATGCGCCGCGGGTCGGCGGCCCGGTGACGACTTCTGGATGGTGAGCACCCGGTGCCTCGACGCGCCGTGCGGAGGCGGTGATTTCCAGCCCGCCGTTTTCCATTACGACGGCGAGGGGCTGTGGCAGCCCGCACCGCTCGACGCCCTCCTGGCATCGCCCGCCATGCCGACCATTCTATTCGTGCACGGCAATCGCATGTCCTTCGACGGCGCCGTGCTCAGCGCTTGGGACCTGTACTACGCTCTGAATCGCGGACGCGCGATTCCGTCCGTTCGGGTCATCATTTGGTCGTGGCCGAGCGATCAGCTTCCCGGCCCGATCCGGGACGCCCGAGTGAAAGCCGACCGGGCCGATCGCGAATCGTTCTATCTCGCCGCGTTCCTCGGACGGTATTCGGCGACGCCCGACGCGCCCCTTTCCCTGCTCGGTTACAGCTTTGGCTGCCGCGTCATCAGCGGCGCGCTGCACTACGCCAACGGCGGATCGCTGCTCGGGTATTCGGCCCGTTCCGCCGAACCGATCGATCCGGAACAACCAAGCGGCGACGCGCCGGCGCGGGTCGACCGATCCCTCCGTTCCCGTTCCACGCGCGTCGCGCTCCTCGCGCCCGCCATGGACCACGCGACACTCGACCCATCGGGCGTTTACGGCGCGTCGATCGCCGCCGCCGATCGGTGGCTCGTCCTGCACAATTCGTGCGACCCGGTCCTCAAACGCTACCGTTTGCTTGAGCCGTTCCCGGGCGTGGCGGCCATGGGGTTCGAAGGACCTCACGGCGCCTTTCCCGACAACGCGGTATGGCAGCTCGACGTCGCGCCGTTCGTCGGCCGTTCGCACAAACTCGAACACTACTTCGGATCGCCCGCGATCATCGCGACGCTCGCCCGATACGCGATTCCCGCGCCGCCTTAGGCCGCCGGCTCGCGGCGCGCGAATCGCACGGCCTGCGCCACAATGTCCACGCCGACCTCGCGACTCCACGCCCGCATCAGGCTCGCGAACACAGGACCCGGCCTCCCCGACCCGATCGGTTTTCCGTTGCAGTGCGACACGGGCAGGAAACACGGCGACGTACTCGTAAGGGCCGCCTCATCCGCGCCCTCGACGTCGCCGACCGAAATCGGCCGAGCCCGGAATGCGATGCCGAGCTCCGAGGCCAACTCGCGAAGCATGTCGACGCTGACACCCGGCAGCACCGAGGCGTCGGGCGGAACGGCGAGACCTTCGCGGGCACTCGCAATCACGAGGTTCGCCGTCGACGCCTCGGTCACCCGTCCCTGCTGATCGAGGAGCAACGCCCGCGAACCCGCATCGATGGCGCGCGCCGCGCGGTCCGCGAGGAAGTAGTGCATGCGGCTCCGGCACTTCAATTCCGGCGGCCAACTGCTCGCCGGAACTTGACGCACGTCCGTGACGACAAGCCGCTCACCCTGTTCATATTTCGAGGCCCAGAGCTCAAACGGCAGCCGGTACGTGTGCATGCCGACGAGCGGTCCGCCCCCTTCGGGAACAAACGTGCGATACGGGCCGGGTGTCACAAACATCGACAGACCCAGATCGTCTCCCTCCGAAAGCAAACGGTGATTCCTCGAAGCCAACTCGACGGCGATCATGCCCAGTTCGTCGATCGACCACGGCGGGACGACGCCCACGATCTCCAGCGAACGCGCCAGACGGGCCAGATGACGATCCAGACGGAACAGCCGACCTCCAAATGTCCGCAATTGTTCGGCGACCGTGACGCCGAGCAAGAAACCGCTGTCGGTGCACGGGATCCGCATCGCGTCCGCCGGAATCCACTCGCCATCCAAGAACGCGATCGGAGTCGTCATGGCCCTATCACCGTTCCCCGTCGATTCCTAGGCAATGCCGATGACCGACGCGACACCCGCGTTCGGCCACCACACCCGAATCTACGCCAAGGTCCCGGGATCCGACAGGGGCCGCCCGACCGGCCTTGCCGGTCCACGCGCGGCGCACCCCGGCCCTCCTTCCTCGCGGCGTCTACGCCGGTCCTCATCGATCGAACTTGACAACTCCATGCCGTCCGCCGACAATGGGCTCCCGTCTTCTGGGGGTAGTGTCCTGCCCGATCGAACCCGACTTCGGTCCAAGACCGAGGAGCCGTCGAGGAGGACTCGCGCATGCCGAGCATGACCGTTGTTCGCCGCGTTGTTCACCGCGCGCGCCGTGTGTTCGGTTCGTGCTTCACGGCGGCCGCGATCTGCCTCGCGGCGCTCGGCCTGTCGATGGGGATGGCCGGATGCGTGAAGGAACCGGACGTGGATCTGCAAGCGGACGGGCCGAAGCCCGGACCGAAGGACTGGTCGGAGCACACGCACGGTTTGCCGTTCATCGTCGGCATGGATGAGGGGCTCGCCACGGCCCGCGCGAAAGAAATGCCCGCCATGCTCTTCGTGACGACGACCTGGTGCGGCTGGTGCAAGAAGCTCGCCGGCGACACCTTCAAGGACCCGACGATCCGTCAACTATTGACGGAGAACTTCATCTGCGTGCTGATCGACGGCGATGCGGAGAAGAAGGCTCGAACGGTGCTCGGAGCGCGAGCCTATCCGCACGTGATTTTCCACGATCGGGACGGCGAACGGGTTCTCGATTTCCGCGGGTACATACCCAAGGACGAATTCCAGAGGATCGTCGAGGAGGCCTTGGCGAAGTCGAGACCGAAGTCCGACGCCGGTTGACCGCGCCGTTCCGCTCACTGGGTCATGCGGACCGCCTCGTTGAGCGCGCCGAAGTAGACCGATGCGATCCGGAAGATCATGGCGATGAGGAACACGGCGACGAGAAGCCAGACGAGACCGGCGGCGCACTGGGCGAGTTGGCGCGCGGCTTGCCGGGCGCGTTCCTCGTAGTCGCGTGACAGATGGAGCAGGGTTTCGGCGAGGGTTCCGGCGAGTTCCCCGGTCTGAACCATGTCGACGACATCGCGGGGAAACACGCGGGTCGCCGCGAGCGCCTCGTGGAATTCCTCGCCGCGCCGCAGCCGATCGAGGCAAGCCGGTTCCTGGCCCGTGAAGATCGGATGGTTGGTTGCGCGGAGGCCGAGCTTCATCGCGTCGCGCGCGTCCATGCCGGTCTCCACGGCGATGCCGAACGTCCAGGTGAATCGCGCGAGGGCGCTTGTTTCGAGAGCCGCGCCGAGGATTGGAATCCGAGTCGCGATGACGATCGGGGCGGTGCCCCACCACCCGCGCCACAAGGCATAGGCCGCTCCCCCGAGGATACCCCCGATCGCCGCGATCACGAACCAGAAGACGAGCACCCCCGAAACGCCGCGAAGTCCGAACCCGAGCAGATCCGGCGATCCCGGGATCAAGCCCATGATCACGATGAGAAGGCTGATGACGGCGAACGCGACAACGAGCTGGAACAGGGGGCGCGACGTGCTGTTCCAGAACTCGCGACGCATCCGGATCCGGTGCTCGTACTGGTCGGCCAACCGCAACAGGGCGGCGTCGAGGTGGCCGGTCTCCTCGCCGACGCGGACAAGCTGGCGGGTGAGCGGCGGGAAATAGTCGCCGCACGCGTCGATCGCTTCGGCGATCGAATCACCGGCCTGGATCCGCTCGCACACCGTCCGCATCCGCTCGCGGTGGGCATTCGAGCCTCGCGAACGTTCCGTTTCGAACGTGCGCCCGATATCCACTCCGGCGCGCGCCGAAAGGCCGGCGCGTCGACACAGGGAGGCGAGCACGGAAAGCGATGCGCGTGTCACGCCGAACCCGTTTCGTAAGGGATCAGGATCGACTCGGCTTCCACTCCCGCGATCGACGTGAATCCGCCGTCCGCGATCGACGCGCCGAGTTTCGTAACGGCCCGAAAATAGCGGTCGCTCGGACGGCGTCCCACCAAGTCGCGCGTGAGATCCCGGCAAAGGAGTTCCGCCGCTTCGCGGACAAGTTCATCGCCATGGTCGCTCGCGTACAGGCTCGTGCACAGGATGACGATCATCTTCTGCACACGGGCGGACAGTTCCGACATGCGGCATTGGCGATCCGCTAGTTGGAGTTGATGGCGGCGCATCGTACCGCTGATTTCGAGCCGCGCGGCCTGGAGCTGTTCGCACGCGAATTCGGCCTGCCTCCGCAACCCGTCGGGCATCGGCGGAAGGGTCGGACGCGACGACGTGGTCAGGTACTGGGAAAGGAGCCACGCGGTGTACGGTCCCATCACCCTCCTCAGCGCCCACACGTGGGTCGGATTCATCAGGTTCGGTTTGCGGATGCCGGCTTCCTGGAGCGCCCGGCCCACCGGTTCGAAATAGGTCGTTCCATGCTGCTTGACGAGCGACTTGAAGAAGGCCATGCCGAGCATTTCGCCTTCGCCCTCATAGATGCATGGAGCCAGGTACTCGTGGACATTGTCGCCGAAGAGATGACCGTGGAGGAACGAGCGGCCGCCGTGCGTTTTCATGAACAGTTCGACGGCTGCCTCCTTTTGGGACTCGCTTCCGAAAATCTTCGCGATGATGCACTCCATTTCGCCTCGGTATCCTGCGTCGATGAGCGTCGCGCACCAGGCGACCAGCGCGTCGCAGGCGACGATGAGTCCGGTGAGCCGCCCGATGCGCCGCTGGACCAACTCCCGCTTCGCGATCGCCTGCCCGTACGTCACGCGGTACCGCGCCCAGGGCAGTATGTTGGCGAGCATAACGCGCATCGTGCCGGCCGCGTTGGCGCAGAGCGAAACGCGGCCCAGGTTGAGCCCATGGTACGCGATCGTGAGCCCGTTGCCCTTCACGGGCGTGAGCAGATTCGCCGCCGGAACGCGGAAATCGCGGAAGACGATCCCGCGATTGTAGGTGTGTTTGAGCGCCCAGATTCCGTATTTGCGGATCTCGAACGAGTCGTTTTCCTCGGGCGGCAATTCACAGATCAGCACGGCGGGCGCGTCGTCGATCAGGCAGACCAGTCCAATCGTGTTGCCCGGAACGACATTCGTCACGAACAACTTCTCCCCGTTCACGACATACGCGTCCCCTTTCCGTTCGGCCCGTGTCCGCAGGGCCGTCAGGTCGGAACCCGCGCCGGGCTCGGTCAGCGCGAACGCGGACAGGCTCTGGCCCGAGGCGAGCCGAGGCAGGAACCTCGCCTGCTGTTCGGGCGATCCGAACGACCGCACCGGATCCACCGCGCCGATGCACCCATGCACGGACGCGAGTCCGGCGATCGTCGGGTCCTCCATCGCCATGCGCGTCAGGAACGGCGCGAAGCTTCGGAACGGAGCGCCGACGCCGCCGAACCGCGGATCGACGAGCAGGCCCCAATAGCCGACTGCCGCAAGATCCTGAAGCACGTCGATCCGGACGCGCCCCTCGCCGTCCAGCACGGTCTTCGCGAGGCGTCGGCGCCGGACGACCTCGATCGATTCGTCCATCACTTTGCGCACGTTCGGAGGCGGCGCGTCGGGTGTGGCCCGAAACAGGTCGATCGGAACTTGCCGATCCCACACGGCGCGGTGGGCCGGACTGTTCACCGTCTGGTACTCGACCTTGAACAACTGCTCGACCTGGTCATCGGCCCGATCGATGGCGCCCGTGCGTTTCGCCTCGTCGGCACTCTTGCCTCCCATTCGCAATGCGGTTTCGGCGAACGAAGTCTCGTTCCCGTCGTCGACTCGATTCGGCGGGCTTGTTTCGTTCATGGCGGTTCCTCGCTGTAGAGCCGTTCGATGCGGTCCGCGTAGCGATCGACGATGCTGTCGCGCCGAAGGCTCAGTTTCGGCGTCAGTTCGCCGGCTTCGATCGAAAAAGGCGTCTCGACGATCGTGAATCGCCGGACCTGCTCATGCGCGCCCAGTCGCGCCAGCCGCGCGGCGATCCGTTCGCCAAGAACCGATCGCTCGGCATCGTGCGACGGTTCGAGGCCGGCCGCCGCGAGATGTTCGGCGAGCCGATCCTGGTCGGCGACGATCAGCGCGGCGAGATATTTGCGACCGTCCCCGACGATCATCGCCTGATGGATGAGCGGATCTTCGGTGAGCAGCGATTCGAGCAGGACGGGAGCGACGTTCTTGCCGGCGAGCGTCACGATCAGTTCCTTCTTTCGGCCCGTGATCCAGACAAAGCCGTCGTCGTCGACGCGTCCCAAGTCGCCGGTCCGGAGCCACCCGTCGACAATCGCGCGCCGCGTGGACTCGTCGTCGCGATAATATCCGGCCATCACGTGCGGGCCCCGCGTGATCAGTTCGCCCTCATCCGTCGCGCGGACCTCGATTCCCGGAAGCACGCGACCGGCCGCGCCGCGCCGGTAATGGTCCGGCGATGACACGCTGATCACGGGAGACGACTCGGTCAGTCCGTATCCCATGAGCACGGGCGTCCCTTGGCTCGCGAAGAAATCAAATACATGCTCGGGCAGCGCCGCTCCGCCGCCGCAAAACGCGCGGACTCGACCGCCCAGCCGGCCCAGCACGCTCGCAGGACCGTCCGCGGAACTCGATTCGATCGCGTCCCGCATCAACCGATCGTAGTAGTAGGGCACGGCATTGAGCATTGTCGGACGGGTCTCCGCCGCGTCGCGCTCGAACGTGAACCGCGACTCGGCCATCGCGAAGACGGTTCCGGCGACCAGCCACGTGTACAGATCGCACGTCCGCGCGTAGATGTGGCTGAGTGGCAGAAATCCGAGGCGCATGTCGTCGGGCGATTGGGGCATCACTTCGAGCACGCCCAATACGTTGCTCACCAGATTCTCCTGCGTCAGCATGACGCCTTTCGGTTCGCCTGTGGTGCCCGACGTATAGAGAATCGTGGCGACATCCGACGGGCGGGCCTCGTGCCGGGCAATCGCCACGCGCGGCGCATCGCGGAGCAGGTCGTCCCAGTCGAACGGCGCGCGTCCCGCGATCCGGGCACGGGTCGCTTCGTAGGCGATCCACGGGATATCATTCATCGCGGCGGGCACGGACGATTCGACCTTGCCGGCCAGCTCGTCGGTGGAGATGAGGATGCAGCGCGCGCCGCAGTGCTCGATCTGGTACGCCATCTGCTCGCCGCTCAACGTGCTGTGAACGGGAACGTGGATCGCGCCGATCGTCAGCAGGGCGAGATCGGTGATCACCCATTCGTACCGATTCTCGGCGATCTGCACGACACGGTCGCCCGGTTCAACGCCCAAGGAACGCAGCGCTTGGGCGAGGCGTTCGACATCCGCCGCGATATCGAGCCACGTCCGCGTGACCCAGGGCCCGTCGCGGCGCGTCCACAGCGCCGGGCGATCGCCGCGCCGTTCCAGCGAACTCCAGAAATGGCCCGCCAGTGAAAGGAATCCACTCATTTCGGACCGTCCTCCCAGAGAACCCGCCTTTCGCCGATCACGCACATCGGGAGCCGGTACGGGCAACCCGGAAGGCTGCCCCCCCGCAATGCCATCGTCCGGCCTTCCCCCTTTCATGCGCGCTCGAAAACCGTGGCGATCCCTTGCCCCATGCCGATGCACATGGTGGCCAGTCCCAATGCCGCGCCGCGCTCGACCATCGCGTGGATCAGCGTCGTGGCGATCCGCGCGCCGCTGGCACCGAGCGGATGGCCGATCGCGATCGCCCCGCCATGGACGTTGACACGATCCGGGTCGGCGTCGAGTTCCCTGATGCAAGCGAGCGATTGCACGGCGAACGCCTCGTTCAACTCGATCAAGTCGATATCGCCGAGTGCGAGCCCCGCGCGCGCGAGCGCTTTGCGGCTCGCGGGCACCGGTCCCAGACCCATGACGCAGGGATCGACACCCGCGACCGCCGTGGCTCGGATGCGGACGAGCGGCGCGAGGCCGAGCTCCTTGGCCGTCCCGCCGGACATGACCAGCATGGCCGCCGCTCCGTCGTTGAGCGGCGAACTGTTGCCCGCGGTCACCGTTCCCACGCCGGGAAGAAAGGCGGGCGCGAGCTGCGCCAGCTTCTCCGCGCTCGCGTCCGAACGGACACACTGGTCGCGAACGGCCCGGATGCGGCGGCCGTCCTCGTCGAGCCCGTACACGGGAACGATCTCGCGCGCGAAGCCGCCGCCCTCGTGCGCCCCATGCGCGCGAAGATGGCTTCGCAGCGCGAACGCGTCCTGATCTTCGCGGGAAATGCCTCGCGTCTGAGCAAGGAACTCGGCCGTCACGCCCATCATCAGCGCGCCGCGCGACGTGCGGTGGTAGACCCGCGGATTCACGTCCATGCCGTGATCCATGGGGACGTGGTGCATGTGCTCGAACCCGCCCACGATCTGCACGTCGCTCATGCCCGCCATGATCGCATGCGCCGCTTGGTTCAGCGCCTGCAGGCTGCTGCCGCAGAGCCGATTCACGGTCGCGGCTCCCGTCTCGAACGGAAGCCCGGCGACGAGCCCGATCGCTCGCGCCGCATTGAGACCCTGTTCGAGCGTCTGCTGCGCGTTGCCCATCACAATGTCGTCGATCCGCGCCGGATCGATCGGATTCCGATCGAGCAGCGCCTTCACGCACGCGACCGCGAGATCATCGGACCGCGTTTGCCGGAAATAGCCCCGCTCGGCATGCGCGCGTCCGATCGCGGTCCGCACACAGTCGATCACCACGGCGTCTCGCATCAATGAACCCTCACTCGCTCGCCTTCGGATAAAACGGCCGATTCTGTTCGGCCATTTCAATCAACTTGGGGGTCGGAAGCAGGCGCTCGCCATGTTCGGCGAGCGGCTTGAGCCATTCGAGCACCGTCGGCAAACCGACCTGATCGGCCCAGAACAGCAGCCCGCCCCGGAACGCGGGGAAACCGATGCCGAAGATCAACCCCAGATCGACGTCGCGCACGTCGCGGACCAGTCCTTCCGCAAGCACGCGCGTGGCTTCGAGCAGCATGGGAAGGAAGAGGCGTCGCTGAACGGCCGTCGCGTCCAACGGCGGACCCGCCTTCGCGTAACGGTCGACGATCGACTGCGATTGGGCGTCGGGCCGAGGTCTTGCCGCCTTCTTCGATGATCCGTCGCCGTACGCGAAGAACCCCTTGCCGTTCTTCTGACCGAGCCTTCCCGCCTTCACGAGCGCGGGGAGGATCGGCGATGGGCGTATGCGCGTCGGGAATGCGTCGAACATGGTCAGTCCCGCGTAGATCGCCGTATCGAGTCCCACCATGTCGTACAATTCGATCGGACCCATCGGCATGCCGAACGATGTCGCCGCCCGCTCAATCGTCTGGATCGGCACGCCCTCGGCCAACAGTTCCAGCGACTCGCTCATGTACGGGAAAAGGAGCCGATTGACGAGGAACCCGGGCCCGTCGCCGACGACGATCGGCATTTTGCCGAGCCGTTTCGCGTAGGCGACCGCCGTCGCCACCGTCGTATCGCTCGTCCTCGCCCCGCGAATCACCTCGACCAACTTCATCCGACGCACCGGATTGAAAAAGTGGATGCCGCAAAACCGTTCGGGATCGCGGAGCGATTCGGCCAATCGGGAAATGGGAATGGTCGATGTGTTCGAGGCCAGGAACGCGCCGTCGGGAAGCGCGGATTCGATCCGCTCCAATACCTGCCGCTTGACGTGGATGTTCTCGACCACGGCTTCGACCACCAGATCGCACGGCCCCATCGAGGCCGGGCCGTCCGTCCAGCGCAGGCGCGGCGCGATTTCGAGGAGCTTCGCGGCGTGGACTCCCTTCACACGGCGATCAAACGAGGCATCCTCCAGCGCGGCGCGGATTCCCTTTTCGAGCGCGGTCCCGTTCGCATCGCTCATCGCCACCGACAGACCGCTCCGCAGGTTCGCGCCCGCGATCCCGCTTCCCATGAGGCCCGCGCCGAGGACGCCGACGCGTTCGATAGGCGATGCCGGCACGTCCGATCGCTCGACGCCCCGGTCCTTCTTGTTGCGGTCGGTAAGGAAGAAAACGTTGACGAGCGCGCGGTTGACCGGCGTTCCGAACACGCGCGATATGCCCTCCGATTCCTTGATGCACGCCTGTTCGACATCCAGCGCGGCGCTCTCGATGAGTTGTTCGAGCGCGACGGAGGGAGCCGGATACTGGCCTCGGGTTTGGCCCTGGATCTCCGCGGCCGCCGTCGCGCCGAGAAAGGCCAACTCCTGTTCCGAATAGGCGATCGGACGCGACCAGGATTCGCGATCCCGCAGGAACGAACCGGTTCGGACCGACTCGCGGACTTCATCGATCGCGGCCGCGAGCAGGCGGTCGGGCGCGACCGGCCCGATCGCGAGTCCGCGCCGAACCGTCTCCGCCGCCGAAAGCGGCTCACCGCCGCAGATCATCTCGACGGCGTTGCCGAGTCCGCAGATCCGAGGCGCGCGGGCCGTTCCGCCCCATCCCGGTATCAAGCCGATCTTCACCTCCGGAAACCCGAATTGCGTCTTGTCGTTCGCGGTGACGATCCGCCGATCACACCAAACGGCCAGTTCCGCGCCGCCTCCAACACAGATTCCGTCGATCGCCGCGACCGTGACGAAAGGAACTTGAGCCAATCGGGCAAACAACGTCCGGCCGCGCCGGGATAGGGACTCGACCGTTTCCGAGGGCGTTCCGAACGACGCGACAAACTCCCGCAAATCCGCGCCCGCGATGAATGTCCCCGGCTTGCCCGACGCCACGATCAAGCCCGCAAGGCCGACGTCCGACGCAAGCGAGTCCAAATGCCGCTCGAACTCGTCGAGCATCCCGCGCGAAAGGATATTGGCTCCCTTATCCGGTTGGTCCAAAACCAACACGGCGATATCCGGTTCGGGCCGCGTTACCGATATCGACGGACGAACAGAGGACGACATGACGTGCGAGCCCCGATAGAGAAAAGGAACATGCCGCGCGGATCGCGCTCCGCATCAGGATATCGGTGGAACGACCGATACGCCATCCGGGCCATCGATGGCCGGCTCGAATTCCCGGATGCGACGCGGAGAACGCCGACTCGAACGAGCCTTGGGGCATGGCCAATGCCGACGAGACCCAACCGGCGCGCGTGCACGAGCGGGAGAAAAAAGGAGAACCGATCCTCGCGCGATGCGGAAACGAAATGCAACACGCCTCGGAGAGGCGTGCGACTGTCGCTCGCCTCTCCGAGGCGAGTTTTCAACGTCGCTCGCCTCTCCGAGGCGAGTTCCCATTCCCAAGACCTTCCTCCAGCGCTACACGCCTCGGAGAGGCGTGCGACTGTCGCTCCTCACTTCGGAGCGGGGCTCGAAGGCGCATCACCGGCCGGAACATCGCTCGGCGCGTCGGTGGCCGAGGCCTTTTCGGTTACCGGACGAAGCTGCTCGAGCTCCTGGCCCCGAGTTCGGATTTTCTTGAGGACATCGTCGAGTTTGAGTTCCTTCGCCGATACGTTGACGACCTTGTCGATGTCGGCGATCGCCTGTTCGAGCTTGGTGACCATCGGGCTCGCCGTCGCATTGGCCTGGGCCAACGCCCTAATCCCTTTCAAGTCGGCGTCCTTCGTGGGACCTCCAAGCGCCGCGCGGACACATGCCACGCCGTATAAGAGGCGACGACGCGATCCGTCCACTTTGTAGGCGGGTAGTCCGCCGAGCATCGACGAGGCACCGCCGTAATAGCCCATGCCTCCCATGCCTCCCATGCCGCTCATCATTCCGCCGAAGCCGCCTCCCGCACCAGGCCCCTTACCGCCTCCAAGTCCCATTCCTCCGACGCCTCCACCGCCCACGCCGCCCGGTTCGCCCGGCGGCGCCATGCCGCCATCCCCATCACCGCTCGGCATGCCCGGCACGCCGGGTGAGCCGGGTGAGCCGAACGAACCGCTGCCAGCCGCGAGTTTCTTCTTTTCCGCGTCGATGAGCGTTGTTTCGAGCTTACAGGCATCGGCGAGCAATCCGGCGAGATTCCCCGCGACCTCGGGCCAGTTGACTTGGGCGGCGTTCGGCAATGCGTCGTATTTCACTCGGCTCATCGCATACGCGGCGCGGCATCGGAGCGAAACCGGATTGTCGGGAACGGCCAGCACGCCGGCGAGCGCCTGGAAAGCCGGTTCATTGGGAATCCAGCCACAGATTCCGCCGAGCACGTCGGCCGCGCGCCCGCGAATCCACGCGTGGGCCGCGGGCGATCGGTTGGCCGGACATTCGGACGTGAGCAGGGCCGTCATTTCCTGAGCGAGCCCGGTAATGACGTCGTCCGACAACCGCTTTTCAAGAATCCAAGTCGCCTCGACATGCCGCTGGATGCCGGCAAGCGAGGCCACTCGCACGCTATCGATCTGAGTCGGGCTCGCCAGTTGTTCGCGCAGATAGGCGAGTGCTTGAGGGAGGGGCGTCGGCGCGGGGGTCGTCGTTCCGCGCTCCTCGGCGTTCAGTTCGCCGATAAACAACGCCGCATTGACACGCACAATGGGATGGTGGTTCTGCTCGACCAACGGCCGCATTTGTGTGAACACCAGGTTCGTCAGAAAGTCGTGCAGTTCTCTCGACCGGGTCGACGCATTGCGGATATCGTTGAGCGTGGCCTTTCGAATATCGTCTTGAATATCCCCGAATTTCTCGGGGTGGGTCATGGCCTTGAACAAGTAGCCTTCGAAATAGGTGCGCAAGTCGGCCTGCGCCTGCGCGTCGAACGGCTGATTCCCGCTGATGATGCGGCTCTTCGCCGTGGCCGCGTCCCGGTTCCCTTTCGTCTTGTCGTGAAGATTGGCATCGATCGGAATGGGAGGCAGGAATCCGCCGGGAGCCGGCGCGGGAGGCGCGGCGGCCGCCGGCGCGGCCTCTTGCGCCGCGGCGCGTCCGAACGAAACGGCCAGGACCATCGAGCCGAAGATCGCCGACAGGACAAGAAGACGGGCGGTGCGGACCATGCGTACTCCCTCCGAACGGGCCGTCTCCAACCGGCGGACGCGGCCCGTTTCTAGCTTAGCTGGCGCGCCGACCGGTTGTCAAATTCGGACCCGTCGGAAGGCCCTATTCGGGATAGAGCGTCGTGGAAAGATACCGTTCGCCGATGTCGGGCAACACGACGACGATCAGTTTCCCGGCGTTTTCGGGACGCCGAGCCACTTCCACGGCGGCCGCCGCCGCCGCGCCGCTGCTGATGCCGCACATCAGTCCCTCGAGACGGGCCATCGCCCGAGCCGTACTGACCGCGTCCTCATCCTTCACCTGCACCACATCGTCGAGGATGTCGACGTTGAGCACGTCCGGAATGAACCCGGCGCCGATCCCCTGGATCGTGTGGCGGCCTGGTTGCAACGGCAAGCCAGCCCGCCGTTGGGTGATGACCGGGCTGTTCACCGGCTCGACCGCGATCGCGCGGAACGATTTCCTTCGTTCCTTGATCACTTCCGCCACGCCGGTGATCGTGCCTCCCGTTCCGACGCCTGAAACGAGGATGTCGACTTCGCCGTCCGTATCGCGCCAAATCTCCTCGGCCGTCGTCAGCCGGTGGATCATGGGGTTGGCCGGGTTCTTGAATTGCTGAGGCATGAAATAGCGATCGGGATCGGTCGCGACGACCTGTTCCGCGCGCCGCACGGCGCCCGGCATCCCCTCGCTCGCCGGGGTCAGAATCAGCTCGACGCCGAACGCGCGCAACATGCGTCGTCGTTCGATGCTCATGCTCTCCGGCATCGTGACGGTCAATTGGTAGCCGCGCGCCGCGCACGTGTAGGCGAGGCCGATTCCCGTGTTCCCGCTCGTCGGTTCGATGATCACCGTATCCTCGCGGATCAGTCCGTCCCGTTCGGCCGCATCGATCATCGCCCGGCCGATGCGGTCCTTGACGCTCCACAGCGGATTCATGTTCTCGACTTTCGCCACAACCGTCGCGACGCAGTCCTCGGTGATCCGCCGAAGTCGAACCAGTGGTGTGTTGCCGATGCACTCGGTGATCGATTCAAAGACGCGTTTCTCCGTCGCGGCGCTCATGATTCGTCCTTTCCGCTTCCCCAAATCTCCAAGAAATGCCCGAATGGGACCGTGCCCGTTTGGGACCACCCTGTCCGCCCGTCTCCAACACGCAGCGGACTCGATGCGACGGCGGTCCGTGCCGGTCGCACGGATCGGCATCGCGATGACGACCGGTGCCGAAGTATAGCAAGACGCGGGAAAAGGGGTCAACGCGAATGGACGGATTGCCCGTCACAAAGAGAGGTCGCGACCGATTCGACGTCGATGCGGCGGCCTACTGGGAGCTGAGGAATCTCGGGTTGGGAGAACGAGCCGCTCGGGCGCAAGCGGCGTCGCGCGTCGCCCAGACCCAATTGCATCAGGTCCAAATGATGGATCAGGTGGCGAGCGAGGTCACCGAATCCCAATCGCAGGTCGTGGCGCGCGGGGAACCGATTCGGTTCGCCGAGTCGGCAATCGAGTCGGCGGCCGATTCACTCCGACTCGACACGCAGCGCATTCGGGAAGGCGAAGGCCTTCCGACAATGTCGTTGATCGCTCCGCGATCAACCCGCCTTGGCATCCAAGCCGCGCGCGGGCTCTGTGGTTCGCGGAGCGAACCACGACTTCGCGGAAATCAGCCGAATTCGCTTGACGGAGCCCGCGGAGCGTTCGATACTGGCGCGCGGCAATCGACATTCGATTCCATCTTTCCTCGAATGCGTGAGGATGCCATGCGTGCGTTCCGCGTCGCTCCGGGTAGTTCGCGCTGGATTCTGATGGGGGTCCTTGTTTGGAGTGCCGTGTCGGCGGAAACCGCCTACGCACAGACTCCCCTCGAGGCGGCCATCGACGTGGCCGAGCAAGCGTCGCTCGACAAAGTGGCGGCTGAGCGCGTGCGCGCGGAGAAGATCGCGGCGCAGCAGTCGGCGAACACCACGGCGCAGCTCGCCGCCGAGGCGCTCGCGAAAGCGCGTGAGTCCAAGACGGCGGCCGAGCGTGTCGGCGCGGCGGACGCGCAGGCGATCGCCGAGAAGATCATCGCCGCGTTGGAAGCCGAGTCGGCCGCGCACAAGGCGGCCGTCGAGAAGGCGAACGCGGAACGCAACGCGGCCGAAACGGCCGTCCAGGAACGAACCAACGCGTTCAACGAGGCGAACCAAAAAGTCACCGCCGCCCGAACCCCCCTCGATCAGGCCGCGGGGCAGGCGAGCAAGGAAGCCGAGGACGCGCTCGCCGCGCGCGACGCCGCTCAGAACACGCTCAACCAGGTCACCAATACGGGAAACGCGGCGATCACCGCCGCGGCCACAAGCCAGGAAGGAGCGATGAGGACGGAAGCCGAACGCGCGGCCGCGGAGAAGGCGGTGACCGATCAAAGCGCGGCGCTGACGGCCTCCGTCGCGACGCTTTCCGCAAGCCAGAACGCGGCGAACCAGGCGACCGCGGAAATGGCCGCGGCCGCGGCGGCGGTCGAGGAAAAGACGAACGCCGCGCGCGCCGCCGTTGAGCTCGCCGCCACGAGCCAGGCCGCCGCGTCGCGCGGCGCCGCCGAGCAGGCGGCCGCGGCGCGCGTGGTCGAGGAAAAGAGCGCGGCCGCCAAGACGGCTGTGGATGCCGCGGCGGCCGAGCCGGACGCCGCAAGAAAGGCGCCCTTGCAGGAAGCCGCGAATCGCGCGGTCGCCGAACTGGCCGCCGCCGGACAACGGCTCGCCGAACTCACGACCGCGGCCAAGACCTCGCTCGATAAGGCCGCCGCCGACCGAACCGCGTCCGACGCCGCCATCGCCGCGCGGGCCGGCGCGGAGGCCCGCATGGCGGAAGAGTCCGCCGAATCCAAGATCATGGCCGATCAGGTCGCCGTCAATCAGATGACCGTCGATCGATTGACGGCGGAGAAGGCAAACGCCGACAAGGCGCTCGCCGAAAAGGCGGCCGCCGCGAAGGCGGCTTCGGAAAAAGCGGCCGCCGACAAGGCCGTCGCCGATAAGGCGCTCGCCGATCGCACGGCAGGTCAGTCCGATCTCACCGCCAAGACGGCGGCCGAAAGGACGGCGAGGCACAAGGCGGCCGAAGCCCGCGCGATCGCCGACGGCGGATTGAAATTGCTCCCCGAATCCGCGTGGGATTTGGCCAAAGCCCGCCATTTGCTCGTCCGCGCCGGATTCGGCGGAACACCGGACGAGGTCGCGAGGCTCCATGAAATGGGCCTCGTTCGGGCCGTCGAGTACCTGGTCGACTATCAATACATCGCGAACGACGCCAATCTCCTCCACGTCGATCCGCCCGAGCGGCCCGCGCCGACCGAGTCGAAGCTCAGCGATGCCGAGCGGAATCGTCTCAACCAACGCCGCGACGCGACGCGAAACAACGACTATTACCGCCTGCGCAACTGGTGGATGCGGCGGCTCGTCGAGTCGCCGCGCCCGCTGCAAGAGAAACTGACCCTGTTCTGGCACGGCCATTTCGCCAGCGAATGGCAGAAGATCGCGTGGCCGCACCTGATGTACAACCAGAACCAGCTCTTGCGGGACCACGCCAACGGAAATCTCGGCGCGCTCCTCTACGGAATCGTCCACGATCCCGCGATGATCGTGTATCTCGATAATCAGGTGAACTACAAGGGCCATCCGAATCAGAACCTCGCGCGGGAACTCATGGAGCTGTTCGCGATGGGAGTCAACCAAGGCTATACCGAATACGACCTCCGCGAAGGCGCCCGCGCGCTGACCGGCTATTCGTACGAGCCCTACACGGGACAATTCCGGTTCAACTACGGGCAGCACGACGCGGATCCCAAGACGATCTTCGGTCAGACGGGGAACTGGACGGGTGACGATTTTGTGAACCTCATCCTGCAACAACCCCATACGGCTCGCTACATCAGCGGCAAGCTGTTCGAGTATTTCGCCTATGCGAATCCCGATCCGCCGACGGTCACGCGATTGGCGAACGTGCTGCGTTCCAATCAGTTCGAACTCGGTCCGATGCTGAAAAACCTATTCATGTCCGAGGAATTCTACGGCCCCCGCTCGCTGGGCACGCAGATCAAGAGTCCCGTGCACCTCCTCGCCGGGTTGCTCCGCGATTTCGGAGTCAAAGGAGCCGACTACAACGCGATAAACGCCTGGACGTCGGAAATGGGGCAGGAGTTGCTCCAACCTCCGAATGTGAAAGGCTGGTACGGCGGCCGGGACTGGATCAACGCCAACTTGATCTTCCGGCGATACAATTTCGCGGCGGCGCTCGTCCAATCGGCGCCCGGTGCGGGCGGTCAGCAGGGCATCGATCTGGTCGCCGCGCTCGACGGCAAGGGCTGCGCGACGGCCGAACAGGTCGTCGACTACCTCGCGAAATGTTGCCTGATCGTGCCGATCAGCGCCGAGCAGCGTCAGTCGCTGATCGAGACGCTCGGAGAACTTCCCGCGCCCGACCAATGGTCGGGTCAGCGCGACGCGCTGAATGCGAAGTTCCGGCAGGTGTTGATCCTGATCGTTTCCACGCCCGAGTATCAAATGACGTGAGCCTGTTCTCCGTTCATGCCGAACGGTCCGTTACCCGCAGAGGAGGTTGATGCCATGTCCCGCATGCGTATTGCGACTCGACGCGATCTGTTGAAGGGAGGCCTTGGAGTCATCGGTGTCGGATCCTCCTTGCCGAACTTCCTGCTCAATACGGGGCTCGCCGGACAAGCCGCCGAACCGGGGCAGCGCATCATGGTCGTGCTGCAACTCAACGGTGGCCATGACGGAATGAGCGACGTGCCGCCCTACGGCGAACCCAAGTACGCCGAGTACCGCACGGCCACGCGCATTCCTGAGAACGAAGTGATCAAACTCAACCCGCAATACGGCCTGCACCCGAATCTCAAAGGCTGCAAGGAACTCCTCGATCAGGGTCGGTTCGCGGTCGTCGTCGGCACGGGGTATCCGAACTTTGACTACAGCCACTTCGAGGCGATGGATATCTGGGAGACAGCCAACGAGACGGAGCGGCGCAAATGCGGCGCGGGCTGGCTCGGAAAGTACCTCGACCTGACGGTTCAAGGAAACCCCGATCCGAAGCTCGCAATCGGCGTCGGGTTCCACAAGACGCCCGTGCTCCTCTGGGCGAAGGACCATCCGGGGCTCGCCTTCAACAGCCCCGACGCGTTTCGTTTCAGCGGCCTCGGGGATGAACCGGGGCAAGCCGCCTATCGGCGCATCAATGAAACGGCCGGGAAGAGCGGTCAAGTCGACCTCCAGTTTGTGACGCGAACGGCGATCAGCGCGAATGCGGCGAGCGAGCAACTGCGCCAGGTCACGTCCGCGTACCAGACGCCGATCGAGTACCCGAATACGGGACTCGCCGCGTCGATGCGCACGATCGCCGGTTTGATCGCGGGCGGTCTGAGCACGCGGATCTATTACACGGCGATCGGCGGCTTCGATACGCACGGCAATCAGAAGCCTCAACACGATTCGCTGATGGCGCAGATCGACGGCGCCGTTTCGGCGTTTTGGAAGGACCTCGATCGACAGGGAAGCTCGAATCGCGTCCTGATGATCACGTTCAGCGAATTCGGACGCACCGTCAAAGAAAACGGAAGCCAGGGCACGGACCATGGCTCCGCGCAGCCCATGTTCCTCATGGGACCCGGGGTCAAACCCGGTTGCCACGGCAAATATCCGAGCCTCACCGATCTGAGGCCGGACGGCCAGTTCAAAATGGAGATCGATTTCCGGAGCGTCTATGCGGCCATTCTGGAAAAATGGCTGATGACGGCGAGCGAGCCGATCCTCGGCGCCAAACACGATCCCCTCGATTGCATCGCCTGATTGGCCTTGACGGTCTCCGAACGCTCGAATAGGCTCCCGACCCGCGCGTCGAGCCGGGAGACCGGCGGCGCGCCGGACCGCTATCGGTTCGACGTGCGTCGCTTGGTTTTCCTATTCTCCCCAGTCGATTCGGATCGCATGGCAAGCTTCGTGTGGCGTATCGGGATCGTCGGGTGGCTCTGTCTGGCGGGAACCGCCGGATGCGCGTCACTCCTGCCGAACAACGAGCGGTTCTCGTACGAACGGATGCGAGTTCCGATCGACGGGCCTGGGCGCGAGGCCGTTCACGAGGCCATTCGGGAGTCCGCTCCAAAAGCGCCCTCGCGCCGTCCGGTGCAGGCCAAGAAGCCGGCGTCGCTCGTCGATCAGTTCAAGCGGCTTGTCGGCCGCGGAGCGCGTCCCGAGGAAGCCCGCGCGCGGTACGCGGAAGCGGAGGACCTGTACCGGAGGGCGATGTCCGCGGAGGGTGTCGAGCGGACCGCCTTGTGGAGCGACGCGGGAAAGAAATACGCGGATGCCGCCGAGGCATGGCCCGATTCATCGCTCGAACAAGACGCCTTGTTCCTCGCTGGCGAGGCCTATTTCTTCGCGGACGCGTATCCCGAATCCAATAGCCGGTTCGAGACACTGCTCAAGAAACACCCCAATTCCCGATATATCGACCTTGTCGAGGCTCGCCGTTTCGCAATCGCGCGGTACTGGCTCGATACGGCCGAATACCACGGCGATTCGCTCTTCACGTTCAACGTCGTCGACACGGCCCGGCCATGGCGCGACACGCGGGGACACGCGATGCGGATCTACGATCGAATCCGGATCGACGACCCGACCGGAAAACTGGCCGATGACGCCACCATGGCGGCCGGAAACGCCCATTTCGCCGACAGGAAGTGGATTCGGGCGGACGAGTTCTACTCGGACATCCGCAAGACGTTCCCCCGAAGCGATCATCAGTTCCTCGCCCATTATCTCGGCGCTCAGGCCAAGATCCGCAGTTACGAAGGATCGGATTACTCGGGCGTGCCCCTGGATGAAGCCGAGGAACTGCTCAAGCAGATTCGGCGGCAGTTCCCCGCCGAGTTCGAAAAACACCGGGCCGATCTGGAGCGGATGTACGCGGAGGTCCGATTCCGCAAGGCCGAGCGGGATTGGACGACGGCCCGGTATTACGAAAAGCAGAAGGCGTACGGCGCGGCGCGGTTTTACTACGACATCGTGGCGCGCGACTACGACGATACGCCGTTCGCCAAACAGGCGCGGACGCGCGTGGGTGAGATCGCCCATCTTCCCGCGAAGCCGGACCAGAAATTCGAATGGATCGTCGAACAACTGCCCAGTTCGCGGGATTCGAAGCCGCTCGTCGCGACCGGATTGGCTCCCAGCACCAAGCGTTGATTCCGCCATGGATTCCAACGGTCAACCGCCGCGTGACCATGCGGTCGTCGAATCCGAGTCGAACGGACGGTCGACAGCGGCCCGTCGCGCCGGGCCGATCGCCGCGTTCGTGATGCTCGCCGCCATCCTCGCGGTGCCCGGATGCGCCGCCTACCACTGGGGATCGCCGTCGCTCTTCTATACGCACGTTCGGACGATCCACGTTCCGATCTTCGAATCGGATTCCTATCGCCGCAACCTGGGTGAATGGCTGACCGAGGCGGTCGCCAAGGAAATCGAACTCCGTACGCCCTATAAGGTCGTGCACGATCCGGCCGCGGACTCGGTGCTCCGAGGCCGAATCGTGTCGGAACGCAAGTACACGATCTCCGAGGATTTCAACGATAACCCGCGGAACGTCGGCGTCGATCTGGTCGCGGAAATCAAGTGGATCGATCGAGCCGGCAATACGATGCTGCGGAGCGCGACGGTGCCGATCGATCTGACGCTCGCAGGCAGTTCCAATTTCACCGCCGAGGGCGGCCAGTCGATGCTGACGACCCAGCAGGCCGTCATCCGACAGGCGGCCCGCCAGATCGTGTCGCAGCTCGAAGCAGGCTGGTAGATCCCGCGGCACCGACGGGGCGCGACGCGTCACGCCGACTTCCTACCGCCCGGGTATCCCAACGGTTCCAAGATCCGCACGGCAAGCCGCCCCTTGCTCGCGCCGGGCGCCGCATGGAATCTCGAGACACCTTGGATGGCCAAGTCGAGCGGGGTATGGATGTCCTTGTCGGTCGTGATGATGTCCCCGACGCGCAGGCCGATCAGATCGCCCGTCGTGAGACGGGTTTCCGCGAGCGTCACCACGACTTCGAGCCGCGAAGCGTTCAGACGGTCCCCGATCAGGGCGAGCGATTCCGATGAACGGTCCGAACGCGTTTGACCGATCCACGTGTTCGACGTCAGGCGGCCTCCGATCCGCTCGATCGAATTGAACGGGATGCACAGGTTCAAGATGCCCCGGACATTCCCGATCGCCACTTCAAAGCCGATGAGAATGACCACTTCGCTCGGCGGAACGATTTGGACAAGCTGCGGATTGCTTTCGACCCGGTCGACGGCCAATTCGAGTCGGAGGACATTTTCCCAGGCCCGCCCCATTTCCTTCAAGAAGCGATCGGTGACGCGCGTCACCAGACGCAGTTCGATCTCGGTCAGCGGACGCCGAGCGACCGGATCGCTGTCCTTGCCTCCTCCGAGCAGCCGGTCGATGATCGGATACAGGACCGAGGGACTGATATCGAGGATCAGATGCCCTTCGAGCGGACTGGCGGTGAGCAGGTTGAAACAGGTCGGACTTTCGAGACTGAACACGAATTCGCTGTAGGTCAACTGGTCGACGCTGGTCAGTTTGACCTCGACGATCGTCCGAAGGAGCGTGGAGAGCGACGCGCCGAAGTTGCGTGCGAAGCCTTCATGCAGCGACTGCAGGGCCCGCATTTGCTCCTGGCCCACGCGTTCGGGCCTCTTGAAATCGTACGGTTGGACTCGCTCCCTGGGCCGGCTGGCCGGGCCGGCCGGCGATCCGGGAGCTCCGCCACCCTGTCGATTCGGAGCCCCGGTTTGAGTCTGATCGGTTTCGATCGCCTGGAGTAGGCTCTCGACTTCCTCGTGACTGAGGACATCGCCGTCCATGCGTTCATGCCTCGCCGCAATGGTTGCTGACCGTGATCGCCGAACCGCCGGTCGTTCGGGCCGAGCGAGTCGGATCCGTCGCTTCGGCGATTGCCTCCGCGCGGCGCCCCCTTGTCCGTCTAGGTCCGGATCTGGCCATTTCCGAGAACAACGTATTTGTAGGTAGTGAGTTCCCGCAAACCGCATGGTCCGCGGGCGTGGAACTTGTCCGTGCTGATTCCGATCTCCGCTCCAAGTCCGAGTTCACCCCCATCGTGGAAACGCGTGCTCGCATTGACGACGACCGCCGCGCTGTCCACGCGTCGCGCGAAACGCTCCGCCGCCTCGATCTCGCGCGTGACGATGGCGTCCGTGTGCCCGGTACCGAATCGATTGATGTGGTCGATCGCCTCGTCCAGATCGCGGACGACGCGGATCGAGAGAACCGGGCCGAGGTATTCCGCGGCGTAATCCGCGTCCGTCGCCTCGTTCGCCTCAGGTACGCGGGCTCGCGTCGCGCCGTCGCCGCGCAGTTCGACCGCGTACTTGGCCAACGCTTGCGCGACGGCCGGAAGGAACGCGTCGGCGACAGCCTCGTGGACCAGCAACGACTCGCACGCGTTGCAGACCCCCATCCGCTGGCACTTGGAGTTGACCACGATGTCGACGGCTTGACCGAAGTCGGCCGATGCATCCACATAGACGTGGCAGTTGCCCGCGAAATGCTTGATGACCGGCATGCGCGCCTCTTCGGCGACGCGCCGGATCAACGCCTCGCCGCCGCGCGGGATCGCGACGTCGATCCACTCGGGCATTCGAAGGAAATGGCCGACCGCCTCCCGATCGGCTGTCGGAACAAGTTGCACGGAGTCCTCGGGAATGTGCGACGCGCGGGCCGCCTCGCGCCAAACGGCGACGATCGCTCGATTCGAATGAACGGCTTCCTTGCCTCCGCGCAAGATGACCGCGTTCCCGCTCTGGATGCAAATCGCCGCCGCGTCGGCCGTGACGTTGGGCCGCGATTCATAGATGAAGAAGACGACACCCAGCGGAACGCGCACCCGCGACACACGCAACCCGTTCGGGCGTACTCGGCTCTCGATCACTTCACCCACCGGGTCGGAAAGGCCGGCGACCTGTTCGATGGCCGACGCCATCGACTCGATGCGCGACGTGTCAAGGCGGAGCCGATCCACCTGGGCGTCGGTGAGGCCAAACGATGGAGCCGCGGCCACGTCGAGCGCATTGGCGCGAAGCAAGGCATCGGAGCCGACTCGCATTCCCTCGGCCGCGCGCCGCAGGCAATCGACCTTGGGGCGACCGGGGAGTTCTCCCAAAACGCGCGACGCGGCCCTGGCTCGCTCGGCCATCGCCCGGCAATCCCGTTCGACGTCCACCGTCATTCGTTCCGCCATGCCTTGAATTCAATTCCGTGTCGCAGTGTATTCCCTCGCGTCCGCGCGTCGCGGCGGATCGCCCCACCCCAATAAACGCGCCGCAGAGGATACGGGAAACGGGATTCCAGGGTCAATCGCATTCCCGAGCATTCGCCCGATCGGAGGTCCCCGCATCGCCTGGCGGTTCCCGTCCCCAAGGGCCCGCTCCTTCCCCTCCGCATGCCTCAAACAGGCGAAACGCTTGTCGGACCAGATCGACGCGATGAACGCGAACGACCTGGACTCCCTGGACGGCGGCCGCGATCGCCACGCCGATTCCGCCCGCCTCGCGGTCCACGCTGGGATCACCTAGCACACTGCCGATAAAACCTTTTCGGGAAAAGCCGACGAGCACAGGGCTGCCCAGTCGGTGCATATTGCCCACATCGCGCAATAGCGCCAAGTTATGCGCGGTGGTCTTACCGAAGCCGATACCCGGATCGAGACAAATCCGTTCCGCGTCGATCCCTCGGGCGACGAGCGTATCACGGCGGGCGCCCAGATATCGCTCAACGTCCGCGACGACGTCATGGTACTCGGGCCGGTCCTGCATGGTTTGGGGCGTACCCTGCATGTGCATGGCGCAGATACCCGCTCGGCATTCGGCCATGGCATCGAGCATGCCGGGATCGGCGGTCCCCGCGGAAACATCGTTGATGATTTCGACCCCTGCGGAAACCGCCTCGCGCGCGACGGCCGCCTTGCTGGTATCGATGGAAAGGGGCACGGCAACTCGTCCTGCCAATCGTTCGAGGACCGGGATGATCCGGCCGAGCTCTTCGGCGGCTGCGATCGACTTTGAATAGGGTCGTGTGCTTTCACCGCCCAGATCGACCAGATCGGCCCCTTGCTCGACAAGGGCCAGGACCTGGTCAGCCGCGCGACCGGGGTCGAGGAATCGGCCTCCATCCGAAAAACTATCGGGAGTAACGTTGACGATGCCCATCACTGCGGGCATTCGGCGGAATTCGAGCCATCGTGTCGCAAGCCGCCACCGCATGGCTCGCCGGGATTGGCCGGCTTGGTACTTCGCCGTCATGGATCGATCGTACGCCCCAAGTCCGCCCTGGGACAAGTGCCCGCAGCGCGAGCCGACTCCCAGGATTCAGACCACGCCCCCGGGGATCTTGACCACCGGATCTTGACCAGGTCACTTGCGGGCGCGGTCTGCGCGACATGCGCCGTTTGCAGCGATCTGCGAAAGTGCGCAGTGTGGGATAATTCAATTTTGGCCAGGTCACTTGCGGGCGCGATCCGCGACACATGGGCGATTTGCGATACGCTGGCAGAATGCGAGGTTAAGTAGAACCAGGTTGTTGCGAAGCTGCGCGCGGGCCCCCCTCGCGGACGCGCATGCCGCGTGAACTCGGGTCCCCCCCACGACCCCTCGGCTTTCTTGGTCCGTCCGATTCGTGTCATTGGTGGTCGACATGAGTCGGCGGGACGCGCCCACAGTCGTTCCGGGTTCACCGCAGGTTAGCGCCCGGCCGCTGATTCGCCTGTCGAAGACGTTTCATTTCGGAATGTGACGCAATGGGCGGGTTTTGGTTCCGCGCGCAAATGGGCTCATGCGCCCGGGTCGCGGCGCCGTGCATTTTTTCTATTGTTCCGTCCAATGAATCGTTCTATACTCCGCCCCCTGCCGCCGGCGGCGCCCGTAGCGGACCGCAAACCGTCCCCGCACTCGGACCGGCCGACGCGACGCGCGATGCGCGGACTCCGGGGTCCGCGATCCAGGAACGACGCCCGGCGATTCATGGAGGGACGCCACGATGTTTCGGAATGAACACAACTCCGCCACGGAATGGAGTCCGCTGGACGACGCGTGCCATCGCGGCCCAATCCCCGCTGCCAATTGCGGGGCGTCCCATCGGGAACGAACGCGTGGTAACGGACGATCGCGGGGCCGGACGGTTGGTTCGTGGGTTGCCGGTGGTCTGGTGATCGCGGCACTGGCCATCGCCGCGCGGACGCTCGCGCCGCCCGCGCCCGTCGCGGCACAAGCCGGCCGGACTCCGTCGGCGAACCGTGCTCCGACCCGAGGCGGGAGCGCCGAGCGGGTCGCGACGAAGGCCGACACGTCCCGATCGGCCCTCCCGCGCGCGACGTCGCCGTTGAATGCGGCTCGGACCGCGACCTCACCGACTGGCCCGGCGCCCTCGGAATCGAATATCGCGGCGGTGGTCAACGGCCAATCGATCACGCGCGACGGCCTCGCGCGCGAGTGCATGCGACGGTTCGGTGAAGAAGTCCTGGAAAGCGTCGTCAACAAGCAATTGATCGCCGTCGAGTGCGCGCGGCAGGGCATCGAAATCACCGATCAACATGTCGCCCAGGAAATCGAACGGATGGCGGGCAAGTTCGGACTCTCGACCGACCGGTGGCTCCAACTTCTCCGCGACGAGCGGCAAATCACCCCGGAAGCGTACCAGCGCGAGATCATCTGGCCCATGCTCGCCCTTCGGCAGTTGGCCGCGGGTCAGATCGAGGTCTCGCAGGCCGAATTGAAAGAGGCTTTCGAAAGCGAGTACGGCCCAAAGGTCAAGGCGCGGATCATCGTCGCATCGTCGCGAACCGAAGCCGACAAGCTGCTCACGATGGTGAAGGCCGACCCCGAGCGGTTCGGAGACATCGCGAAGGACCATTCCGTCGACCGGAACAGCGCGAGCGCCCGCGGTCTCGTGCCTCCGATCCGCAAACACACGGGCAGTAAGGAACTCGAAGACGCCGCGTTCGCGCTCGAGGAAGGCGAGGTCTCCGGCGTCATCGAGGCCGCAAACCAGTTCCTGATTCTCAAGTGTGAAAAGAAGATCCCCGAATCGTTTGTCGCGGCGCAGCAACTGTCCGAGACGGAAGGCCGATTGCGGGATCAGATCCAGGAGCAAAAACTGCGGACGGCCGCTTCCGGGCTTTTCAAGCGGCTCCAGGAACAGTCGAAAGTCGTCAACGTGCTGAACGACGCGAAATTGAACCGGGAAATGCCTGGAGTCGCCGCGCTCGTCAACGGCCGCCCCATCCCCATCGCCGAACTCGCGGCCGAATGCCTCCAGCGGCACGGCGAGGAGGTCTTGGATGGCGAGATCAACCGGCTCATCCTGCAACAGGCACTCACGCACAAGAAGGTCGAAGTCACTCAAGACGATCTTGACGAGGAAGTGCGGCGAGCCGCGGACGCGTACGGGTTCGTAAAGAAGGACGGTTCGCCCGATGTCGACGCCTGGATCCGACACGTCACGGCCGACGGCGGCGAACACTATTCCGTCGACTTGTACATGCTCGACGCGGTCTGGCCCTCGGTCGCGCTGAAGAAACTCGTCGGCGCCTCGGTCGAGATCTCGGACGAAGATCTGCGAAAGGGCTTTGAATCGAACTACGGAGAACGGGTCGAAGTGCTCGCCATCGTCGTCAACAACCAGCGCCGAGCCCAGCAGGTTTGGGAGATGGCGAGGAACGATCCGAGCGAACAGTTCTTCGGGGACCTCGCGACGCAGTACTCGATCGAACCGGTCTCGCGCGCGAATCTCGGCAAGGTGCCTCCGATCCGTAGGCATGGGGGCAATGACCTTGTCGAGGAAGAGGCGTTCAAGCTGGGGCCGGGAGAACTCTCAGGCGTGATCGCCGTCGCGGACAAGTACATCATCCTGAAGTGCCTCGGCCGCACGCAGCCGATCGTGTCCAAGATCGACGACGTGCGAGACGAACTCACCAAGGAACTGCGGGAACAAAAAACGCGGGGCGCGATGGCGGCCGAGTTCGATCGACTCAAGGAGACCGCCAAAGTGCAGACGTACCTGACGGGTATCGTGACGCGCGGTCGGCTCCATCAGACCGCGCAGACCGCGGGAGCGAACTAGATGCGTCGTGCCGCGCGCTTCCGCGATGACCGAAACGCGCATCGCGAACAGGTGCCAACGCGGTCTCCCATGGGCCGATTGATCCTCCACGCCACCTTGGTTCCGCGGATTCGCATGAAACACCGAACGGATCTCCGACGCCCGTCCCCGGCGATTCGAATCGAAGCGATGCGCCACCGAGACACGCATCCCGGCGCAGGAGCGGCCCGCTCCTATCGCGTGCTCGGCGCGTTTTTCATTCTGGCGACCCTCGCGGGCCCGATCGCTTCGACCCGGGCGCAGGGAATGGGCGGTGGCGGCATGCCGTCCACACCCCAGCGCCCGACCAGCCGCGAGGAGTTCCAGACGCGGTTGGCCATGGAAGGCGGTCCCGACTACGGACCCGCCGGGCCCGCGCCGCTCGTCGTCGACGTCGTCATCCGCGGTAACGAGACCGTGCCCGAGTCCGAAATCCACACTCTGCTTCGCACTCGCAAGGACCGCTATTTCGACCCGGAAACCGTCCAGGCCGATGTGCGACGCCTGGTCACCCAAGCGAAACTCCGCGACGTGCGAACCTACACGCAACCGGTGGCCGGCGGCGTGGTGGTGACGTTCGAGGTCTTCGAGGTGCCGACGATCCGTTACGTCAAGTTCCTTGGAAACCGCGGTCTCTCCGACCGTGGCCTTCTCAAACAGGCCGGCCTGAAAGTCGGTGAACCGCTGAACCGATTCGGAGTCGAGGAAGGCCGTCGCAAGGTCGAGGACTACTATCGTTCCAAAGGATTCTCCCATGCCCAGGTCGATGTCTTCGAAGGAGACCAGGCCGATCATCGCGGTGTTGTCTATCTCATCAGCGAGGGCAAGATCGAGCGATTCCGGGAAACACGGTTCGTCGGCAACACCTTCGTGACCGAGGCGCGCCTCAAGACGCTCATCAAGTCCAAACCCGGCATCTTCTGGCTCATCAAAGGTGTCGGCGACCGCAACCAGATCGATGAGGACGTCGATAAGTTGACCGCGTACTACCGCAGCTTCGGATATTTCTCGGCGAGGATCGGCCGCGAAATCGAACTCGACGACTCGGGCAAGTGGCTGACACTCACATTCGTGATCGATGAGGGGCCGCGATACGTCGTGCGCAGCGTGTCGCTCGCCGGCAACCAGAAGTTCACGACCGACTCACTGCACGAGCATCTTGAACTGACGTCGGGACAGTATTTCGATCTGCAGAAGATGAACCGGGATGTGAACGCGCTGCGCGACGCGTACGGCGGCGAGGGGCATATCTTCGCGGATGTGTCGGCCGACCCGCGATTCCTCGAAGAACCCGGCCAACTCGATCTGGTCTACAACGTCGTCGAAGGCGACGTGTTCCGGCTCGGCGAGATCCACGTGCATATCGCCGGCGAGTACCCCCACACGCGGCGCAACGTGATCCTCAATCGCAATTCACTGGTTCCCGGCGAGATCATCGACCTTCGGGCCGTGCGCGACTTTGAGCGCCGGCTCAAGGCTTCCAATCTCTTTGAATACAACCCGGCGACCGGCGACGCGCCGCGCGTCGTGATCCGCCCTCCCGATCTGAAGGACATCGAAGGGCTTGCCTCGCCGCCGCGAGCCACGGCCCGAGGCCAAAGCCCAGACCCGCGATCGGTATGGTAGGTCCGCGGCGTGGGAAGCGGGAAACCCGAAGGCACATCGTTACGACAAGAACGCGTCAAGACTCCTTCAAGACCACACGCACTCGACGGCACGCCATGCATCGCGCACCCGGCCGAAAACCCGATCGGTGGATTCCCCGCGCTGCCGGCGTCTTTCGCGCTGCCCGTGTTTGTTGGATGTTGGCGATCGCGGGATGCGTCGGAACCGATCGAGGCCCGATGCCCGGCGCGGCAGTCGGACGCTCGTCGCCCCAATTCGCCGATCCGTACGCGGGGCCGTACTCAACGACGCCCGTTCCCAGGTCGAACGGCCGCCAAACCGAATCCGTCGCTCACGCCGCGAACACGGCGCGGACCGACGACGGGCTCGCCGCGCGAACCCAAACCACTCCGCCCGTCGCGGCCGATCGAAACGGCGACGGCCCGCTCGTCGTGCGCGCTCAGGCGGGAAACGGCGCCTTCGACCGCTACTCGGCCGGTTCGAACGATCTGACGCGCGGACCGATGCCCGTCTCGGGCCTGGTCGACCCCGAAGTACGCGCCGCGCAATTCGCGCAGCCGCTACCCGGTGGATCGGCTCCGCCGACCGCCGTCATTCCGCCCACCGATCCGTCGCTCGGCTTGGGAGTCGATCCGGGACCGCCCGCGGTGGGTACGACCGTTCCGTGGGATGTGTATGTGACGGAAGCCCGTACTGGCCAGTTCATGGTGGGCGTGGGCATCAACTCGGATGCGGGCGTCACCGGACAAGTCATCCTGGATGAACGGAACTTCGACATCACGCGGGTCCCGACGAGCTGGGACGACTTCATCAACGGTTCCGCGTTTCGCGGTGCCGGGCAGGGGTTTCGCGTCGAGGCCGTGCCCGGCAGCCAGGTGCAGCGTTATATGGTGAGCTTCACCGAGCCGTACCTATTCGATACACAGGTCAGCCTGAACGTCAGCGGTTTCTATTATCAGCGCGGGTTCTTCGATTGGCGCGAGGAGCGGCTCGGAGGCCGCATCGGCGCGGGGTATCGACTGACGCCCGATCTTTCGTTCAGCACGGCGATCCGAATGGAGAATGTCACCATCTCCAATCCGCGCGTCGTCGGCGTACCCGAACTGGACGCCGCGGTCGGCGACAGCGGGCTCTACAGCCCTCGATTCACGATCACGCACGACACGCGCGACATTCCGTTCTCCCCCACCGAGGGCTATTACTTGGAACTCGCCTACGAACAGGTGTTCGGGTCGTACGACTATCCGCGCGGCGAGCTCGATTTCCGCAAGTATTTTCTCGTCAACGAACGGCCCGACGGGTCGGGTCGGCATACGCTGGCGTACAACTTCCGGCTCGGCTTCTCCGGCTCGCAGACGCCGATTTTCGAGAACTACTTCGCGGGCGGGTACTCGACGCTGCGCGGCTTCAATTTCCGCGGCGCGTCGCCGAAGGAACTCGGCGTGGCGGTCGGCGGCGAATTCCGGTTCCTCGGTTCGGTCGAGTACTTCTTCCCATTGACGGCCGACGACATGGTCAAAGGGGTGGTCTTCTGCGACTTCGGAACGGTGGAAGAGCAAATCGCCATCCATGGCGACGACTATCGCGTGGCGCCCGGGTTTGGATTGAGGATTTCGGTTCCGGCGCTCGGCCCCGCGCCGATCGCGCTCGACTTCGCCGTTCCCGTCGCGCGCGAGGACACCGACGACATCCAGAACTTCAGCTTCTTCTTCGGATTCGGCCGCTCGTAGACGGCGTCGGCCGACGGCGGGATTGGCCTCCCGCGACGCCCGGTGTTCCGTCTATAATGGCCCACCACGTCAGGCGCCCCGATTCCGGAGGATCCGATCGGGGTCCGTGTTCCGACCGACCGGTTGATGAGGAGACCACTATGCGGATTCGGTTCCGTACGCTGCATGGAACAGACACGACACGACGCGCGGGCGCGACGTCCGTGAACGATATCCGATCAACAGCCCGTCCCGCATGCCGTTCCGCATGGCTCTTGGCCCTCGCGCTGGCCTGCGCGCCGATCGCGTCGGCCCAAACACCCCGCCTGACGGGCGATCAGATCGTGCCCGATTCGGCCAAGGCTTTTGTATCGGTTCCCCAACCGTCCGTGTTCCGCGAAGCGTGGAAACAGACGGAGATGGGCCGCCTGTTCCATGACCCCGTGATGGATGCGTTCACGAAGGACTTGCGGCGGCAGATCGAGGAACGCGTCGCGCAAACATCGGCGCGGCTGGGCCTGAAGTTGAACGATCTCGAAGGTGTCGCGTCCGGCGAAATGGCGTTCGCCCTGTTGCAGCCGGAGCCCCGGTCGCGGTTCGCGATCGCCGTCCTCGCCGACGTGGCGGGCCGGGACCGGCAAGTCACCGAATTGCAGGCGAAGGTCCGCGAACAGATGGCCGGTCGCGGCGGCAAGTCCAAGAACGAATCGGTCGAAGGATACGCGTTCACCGTTTGGACCTTCCCGCCGACCGAGGAGAACCCATCGGCGACGACGGCCTATTTCTGCCGCCACGCGGATTGGTACGTCGCCGGCGACCACTTGCCGACCCTCACCGGCATGCTCAACCGAATCGACGGCCGAGGCAATGATGTGCTCGCGAAGTCGGCCGCGTACCGAGCGGTGATGGCGCAGAGCCATTCGACGGTCAAGGGTCCGCTCCATGCCAGATGGTTCATCGAACCGTTCGGATTCGCCGAGTCGATTCGCGAGGCGAACCTCGAGCGCGAGCGGGGGCGCGACAAGATCAAGATCGTCAAGGAACAGGGATTCGGAGCGATCGAGGGGTTGGGCGGCGTCCTTTCGTTTGGCGGCGATCCGTTCGAGGCGACCTATCACGTGCATGTCTACGCGCCGACCGACGCCCGCGTTCTAGCGGCCCGCATGTTGGACTTCCCATCCGAGCCGAAGCTCGCGATGCCCGATTGGGCGCCCGCCGGTTCGGCCGCCCTCCTGATGGCGAACTGGAACATGCGAGGCGCGTTCGAAGCGTCGAAGACGCTGGTCGACGCGTTGTCGGGGAGCGAGGTCTTCGAGGATGCGCTCACCGATATCCACAAGGATCCGAACGGCCTTCGCGTGAATCTCCGCGACGAGATCATCGCGCACTTGGGTACGCGCGTCTATGTGATGACGCAGCACGGCAAACCGATCACGACGCAAAGCGAGCAGCGGCTGATTGCGTTCGAACTGACCGACGCCGCGAAGGTCGAGGCGACGATGGCGCGGGCTTTGCCCCGCGACCCCAACGTGAAGCAGAGGAAGTTCGGACCGTTCGTGGTTTGGGAAGTCCTGCGCAAGGAGAATGTGCGGCAAGGAGCGACGCCGGGCGGGTTCCAGGGCTTCCGGCACAACAAGGGCGAACCGGCCGCCGCGGATCCCAAGAACCGCCCGTTATTCAAGAACGGCGCGATGGCCGTCGCGTTCGGTTACGCGTTCCAGGCGACGGACGTCGAGTTCCTCGGAAAATTCCTGGTCGGCGCGGCGAACCAAGCGAAGTTGGCCAATGATCCGGACTACCAATTGGTGGACGCGGCCATCCTGAAGCTGGTCCCGGCGCAGGGCGAAGTGATGCGGCATTTCGTCCGGACGGACATGGCGATCGAGACGGATTACGAGCTGTTCCGGCAAGGGAAGATGGTGGACAACGAATCGCTGCTGGGCCAGTTGTTGAATCACTTCCTTGCGCCGGACGAGGAGGGTTTGAAGCGGAAGGCGTTGATCGACGGATCGAAGTTGCCTCCGTTCGCCCAGGTTCGGCAGTACTTCCAACCCGGCGGCGCGCGGGTGATCGGCACAAGCGACGGCTGGCGGATCGTCGGCGGCCTCCTCGCCCGCGACCAGCGCCGCGCCGCGAGGAACTGACCGGATTGGGGTAGGGAGGACGCATTGCTGCGTCCCCCCTCCCACCGAACCGGACAGGCGGTTCTCCCGCATCCGGCTCTCCGGTTGATTCTTACTGGCGAGCAAATTGGCATTCATGAGCGAACGCTGTCGTCATGCTGAGTGGCCCGCGTTCTGCGAAGTGAGCATTCGGGTATGGAGGAGGCTGCTCCCGAAACGCTCGACGTGCAGGCCCGTGCCGGGTCTCCCTGCTTAATCGCTTGACCTTCCAATCGTTCCGCCGCCAACCACCCCCCGTTGTCTCTGGTTCGATCTGTTTTCCTCCAGAGCTGACCATCCTCGACCTTGGTAATCCGGTGTGTCGGCACCGATGGCATCTTGGGCTTCGCCCTTTGCAAGCAGGCTCGCCACAACGACAGGCCGAATCGAGTTCGTTATCCCGCGGACCGATTGTTCGCTTCCAGTTGCTCTCCACCCCCTCTCTCGAGGACGCAGTTACTTTCCGCTAATGGGTTCAGATCAACCCATGAAGGGACTTCCACCCTTCCCGTCAAGCGCCTTCACAGGCGCGCCCGCCGCCAGCCGGCGCTGGCCGCCGCCGGCGCGTTCACGCTCGTCTTGCTGCTCGTATCGCTCGTCGGCCTTTCGTTGATGCTCGCCCGCGAACGCCGCCTGCGCGGCGTCGCCGACATGCGCCGCGAGGAAGCTCAGCGCGTTGTGGACACCATGCTGAGCCGCTACGTCGTCCAGCTCACGACGGCCAACGAAAGCGCCACGCCCGAACAAGAGAACCTCCTGCGCGAGGCGCTGACGTTCTACGAACGGCTGTCCGACGAGTCGCCCGATGACGACGACGTGCGCCAGAAGATCGCGGAATGCCTGCACCTACAGTCGGACGTTCAGGAGCAGCGCCTGGATCGACAAGGGGCCATCGCGACCCGCGAAAAGGGACTGAGTATCCTCCACGGTCTCGTGGCGCGACATCCCGACAACGACGCCTATCGCTACGACTTGTTCTTCAACGCGTATCGATTGGCGATCCTATATTCGTCCCCATCCGAATGGGACGCGGGAGCGCGGTGCTTAGACCTGGCCGAGCGGACGATCGAGGAACTCCTTGAAGGGGATCCCGGGAACTTCACCTATCGGGACGCCCAAGTGGCGTTGGGGTTCGCCCGGATCTCGTCCCTTTGGGAACGAGGGGAGTTCGAACCGTTGTCAGCGCTTATCTCGAAATATGAACTCCGCAGCCGCGACCTGTTGGAACAGTACCCGGACAACGCAAGCCAAATGACGCACTTGAGCTCGCTGCTCGAAATCCGCGAACAGCTCGCCCAAATGGATCGGCGACGGTCCGAGGATGAGGCGTACGACCTCTTCGCGCAATCCAAGGAGTCGCTGAACCGAGTCCTGGAGACCGCCCCCCCGAACTGGCTCAATCAGAGACTCCTGCGACACTGGGCGGAGCGGTGTCCGTTTGCGGAGCTCTTCATCGTCGGCGATTGACGTCGCGAGGGCACCGAGGAAGCGGCTAGGGAGCGGGTTCGCGCACGGCGTCCAGCAGCGTGTCGATCGAGGGCCGGTCCGCGGGACCGCGTCCGACATGATGCAGGCGGACGATCCCGCGGGGATCGACGAGCACATCGCCGCCGAGTTGTTGGACGTCGTCGTGAGGCCGTCGAGGCATGCGTCCGCGCGCCATGATCCTGAAATACGCGCCCCAATTTTGCGGCCCCCACACGGCCCAGACACTCCCCCGCTCCATGCCGAAGGCGCGATACAGCGATCGCGACGCATCGATCAACATGGGCCAGGGAAACCCGGTCTCCGCAACGTAGTCCTGGGCGCGCTCGGGCGTCTCAAACGTGACGGCCGCGACACTCATGTTCAGCGTTTCGATTTCGGCTTGCCTCCGCTGCAACTGCAGCAGATGTTCGCGGCACGGCAGTCACATCAGGTGCCGGTGAAAGACCAGCAAGAGCCAGGAACCGGCGGCATCCGACGACCGATACGCCGCGCCGGCGGCCGTTGGCCGTTCGAATTCGGGCAGCGGTTGCCCCACTAGGCGTCTCGTCATGGCCCGCTGGTCCGTTCGATCGGCATCATCACTTCCTGGCGCCACGTGCGAATGTCATTGCTTGCGTCCGAATCTCAATTCGAATGCGATCTTTTCCAGAGTTCTCAAGAAAGACCTGCTGTGCGAAACGACGTTCACTGGAACGTAGTCCGTCACAGTTGTCTTGTATTTCATACCGTTCGTCCCAAATCATGGCATTTGGAAACCTCCTCTTGACCCATTGAATGAGACCCAACCGAATCTTGTGTTCTGGAGCTGGGGGAATGGGCGGCCTATCCCGCACGTGCTTTGTCGTCTTCATCAGCGGCCCCACGAGGGCAACTGAGGGTACGAAAGAAGCGGCAAGTCGAGGCGATTCCCCCTTGTAACAGGCTGGACGCCGTCGTTCAATCATGGTGCGTGCTAAAGGCGAGCTCTCGTCCGTCGAGGCGGTTCGGAGGATTCCCACTTCTTGAGGACGCGGCGAGGATGGAACGGTTGCATCGGCGTCGGTGGCTGTGCGCGGCCATGGGTGGCGGCGCTTCCTTGGGATTATTCGCGGCGGCGAGCCGTTTCCGCGCTCGAGACACGGGCAACGCCGGCGTGTCGGTGGCGACGCTGCCCGACGGTTCGCGACGGGTCACTCGCACCGGATGGGCGTTCGGCACGGAGATCTCGATCACCGCCATCCATCCATGCGAGACTACGGCCGTGCGAGCGATCGCCGGCGCGTTCCGGCAGGTGGAGACGGTCGACGAAGTCATGAGCCTCCACCGAACGGCGAGCCAGCTCTGCGTCCTGAACCGCGACCAGGTGCTGTGGGATCCGCATCCGTTCCTGCTGAGTGTCATGAACACGTCCCGAACCCTATCGCAACGGACGGACGGGGCGTTCGACGTCACCGTGCAACCGCTGTGGGTGGTCCATGACGAGGCGATGCGGCGAGGCGAACATCCCGGCGAGGTCGAGATCGCCGCGGCCAGGCGGAAGGTGGATTGGCGCCAGATCGAGATCGGCGCGGACGCGATCCGCCTGCACGGCGGCGGCCAATCCGTTACGCTCAACGGCATTGCCCAGGGTTTCGCCGCCGATCGGGCGATGGAAGCCCTGCGTCGCGAAGGCATCGACCACGCGATCGTCGACAGCGGTGAAATCGCTACCCTTGGTCGCAAGACGGCGACGGAGGCATGGTCGATCGGCGTCCGGCATCCGCGGCGCAAGGACGCGTTCGCCGCGCTCATTCGGCTGGATTCGCGGGCGCTCGCCACATCGGGCGATTACGCGACGGCATTCGATCCGAATTTTCGCGAACATCACATCTTCGATCCGAGGACGGGCCGATCGCCGGGACAACTATCCAGTGTGACGGTGGCGGCATCCACGTCGACCGAGGCGGACGCTCTGTCGACGGCCGTGTTCGTGTTGGGCATCGAGCGAGGTTTGCGGCTCGTGCGGAGCACGCCCGGCGCGGACGCGCTCCTGATCCTGAAGGACGGCGGCACGGTGGCGACCGAGGGATTCCCGGCACCCGTGTGAGCCATTCGACCGCGAGACGCATCATCGACGACGCGATCGCGCGGTTCACGCGGGCATTGACCACGAATGACACGAATAGGGAAAAGAATGCCTCGATGGGTCTGGTCCCGCCGATGATTTTGCACGTGGACATGGATGCGTTCCACGCGTCCGTCGAGGAACGGGATCGGCCGGAGCTCGTCGGAAAGCCGGTCATTGTCGGCGGCACACCCGAAGGCCGAGGCGTCGTCGCCGCGGCCAACTACGCCGCGCGCTCGTTCGGCGTCCATTGCGCCGTGTGCCGGTCGAACGACTGCGGCACCAGTTCGGCAACAGCGGCGACCATTTGTGGGAATCGGCGAGGGGCATCGATGAAAGGCCTGTGATTCCCGAACGCGAGGCGAAGTCGATCTCGCATGAAACGCGGAACGACTGCCGAACCGGCGTCCGCATGTTCGCTTGCTCGGCGTGGGCATGAGTGGTCTTGAACATCGGCCGACGACGCGGCGGAGTCTCTTTCCGGACGCTGAACGGGAGAGGCAGACGCGTTTGGACGAAGTCGCGGACCGGATCAAGGACAAGTTCGGCCGATGCGGATTGCAGCGCGCTCTGGGGATGCCGCACGACGTCGAGCATCGGGAGCGACGGCCCGGCGCGGACCGGGACCAGTACGGCCACTAGAGACCTCCCCGCCGCGCTGGCTCCGGCGACCGCCCGGGTCGATCCAAGCCCCGGCGCGCCCGTCGGTTCCTCCGGCACGGCGAACCTGTTAGAATCGCATCCGCGGATCCGATGGGAAATCGACAAATCGCGACGTTTCACAGTCGGGAGACTCGGCGTGATAAAGGTTATCCGTACCGCCGCGGCGCACACCGGCCTGCTTGCCGCACTGATTGTCGGACCACGCGCGGCGTGCGCGGATCCGGTCGTGGTCGTCCAGGACGGAACGGCGCGCGTCGCCATCCATGCCTCGCCTGAATTGATGGCGGACGATCAACGTCCGCCGGACAACGCCCTCGCCGCGACGGCCGAACGGCACCGCAGGCGATTGAGGGAGTCCGTGCGGGATCTGTCGATCTACCTCGAACGCATCGGAGGCGCGCCGATTCCCGTGCGAACCGAACCGCCGCGGAGCGACGACTCGACGATTCCGATCCTCGTCGGCCGTCCGGCCGAAGTCCGGTTCCAGCCGATCGCGAACCCGACGGAATTCCGCCAGGCGTTTCGCGTTGTCGTTTCGCCCACCGGCATTGGCCTTCTTGGCGAGACCGACGAAGCCGCGAGCTACGCCGTTTATGAACTGCTCGACGAACTCGGATGCCGCTGGCATATGCCTGGGGAGCTCGGCGAGCTCGTGCCGCGGCGGGCGACGATCGCATTCCCCGAACGCGATGTCACGATCGTGCCGCGTACCGCGTCGCGCAATATCTGGTACGCCGACGACGCGTATCGGCGCCGCAACCGACTGGGTGGATTCGCGTATTCGGCGGGTCATGCGCTCGAAGGATATGTCACGAAGGAACAACTGGAGCGACATCCCGAATGGAACGCCGAAATCGGCGGAACACGCGCTTTGCATCGCTGCGATGTCGGGTACCGGATCTGTTGGGCCAACGCGGAAGTCGCCGGCGCCGTCGCCGACACGATCATTGCCAACTTGGACAAGAATCCCGCGACGCCCTGCGTCTCGATCTCGCCCGGAGACGGCGTCGATTTCTGCGAATGCGCGCAGTGCAAGGAGCTCGACACGGGTGACTGGGATGCGTCACTGAATTGCGTCTCGATCACCGATCGGTATATCCATTTCTGCAACCGGGTCGCGGAACGCGTGGTCGCAAGGCACCCGAACGTGAAGCTCGGCTTCCTGGCCTATGTGCAGTTCACTCGGCCGCCTCTCCGCGAGAAATTGCACCCCGCCCTCATCCCGCAACTCGCCCCGATCACCTATTGCCGGGCGCACACGGTCGACGACGGGAACTGTTCGAGCCGCCAGACGCTGCGGGGGATCCTCGAAGGCTGGGGCAAGGCTTGCCGGAACATGGCGATGTACGAGTACGCCTACCATCTGGCGGAAGTCTCGGCCCCGTGTCCGATGATCGCCCGCAATGTGCGCGAGCTGCCGCTTCAATACGCGAACGGCGTGACGATGTGGACGCCCGAGACGCTTCCCAGTTTCGACACGGGACTTCCCGGCCTGTGGCTCGGCATCCGCATGGCATGGAGCGCGGACGCCGATCCGACGGCGATCCTCGACGAGTTCCATGCCGACTTCTACGGCGCGGCGTCGTCGGCGATGCGCGCCTATTGGGACGCCGTGGACGGGGCATGGACCACCGTTCCCGAGCACGCGGGCTCCTGTTTCGGCTATATGAGCCGATTCACGCCCGATCGTCTCGCCGATCTCCGGCAGCGCATGGATGCGGCGCTGGCCTCGTGCGTTACCGTGCCCGAGTACCGCCGCGTGACGCTCGCCAACCAGTCGCTGCGGCAATTCGAGCGATTCATGGCCATGCGACGCGACTATTTCGCGGGTCGTTTTCGGAACCTCGAGGACGACGCGCGCCGCTGGACGGGCATCCATCAGGGGCTCGCCGGGGAATACGAGAACAACTTCGCGTTCACGAAGACAAACTGGGCCTCGCAGACCGTGTCGGTCGTCTACGCCGATGCGTTCTGTTTCCAGTCGTACAACGAGGCGGCTCACCTTTCGCGGGAATACGATATCCTCGCGCCGATCGTTACGACGTGGACCCATGCGGAAGACAAGGAGAAGAGGGGCGAGGAGTTGGGTTGGCATGCCCCGGATTTCGACGATTCGGCGTGGAAGAAGACCGACGTGGCCTCCGACACCTGGGCGGATCTCGGTTTGTTCGACTACTACGGAACGGTGTGGTATCGGAGGAGTATCGATATCGCGTCGATTCCGGCGGGCAAGAAGGTTTTGCTGTGGGTCGGCGCGACCGATGGCCGCTGCAAGGTGTTTGTCAACGGCCGGCACGTGCCGTTCATCGGTTCCGACGGAAAACAGCTTGCCGAAGCCGAGTCCTATTGCCGACCGTTCTCGTTCGACGTGACGACGGCCGTTCGACCCGGCGCGAATTCGATCGCCCTCGCGTGCGCGCGAACAGCCCAGAATGAACTGGGAACCGGCGGACTCCTTGGCCCGGTCGTCATCGGTTCCAAAAAATGAACGCCGTCGCCCTCGCCATCGCGCGACGTGGATGGGCGATGGTTTTGCGCGATCGTTCGGCGATCGAGGCGGAGCAATGCGGAACGATCACATGCCCGGATACAGGGTCATGTTGTGGAGCGACGGCGGCGACCAGGGCCGCGCGTTGGCGACGGGTGGAAGACGCGGCATGTGTGCGCCGCGCGTCGATTCAGGAACCACCTTTGACGGGTTCCGCGGATTGGCCTTCGACGGCCGATCCGGATGATTCGGCCTTTTCACGACGCCGGTATTCGTCGAGGATGGCGGCCGTGGCGCTTGCGCCGCACCGGGTCGCGCCCCGATCGCGGACTCGGATCAGCCCATCGAGGTCGCGCACGCCGCCCGCGGCCTTGACCTCGACCTTGGGAGAAAGGCTCGACCGCATCAGAGCCAAGTCGTGTTCGGTCGCTCCCCGGTAGTTGTAGGACCCATCGGCCTGTTTCACGAATCCGTAGCCGGTCGACGTCTTGACCCAATCGGCTCCCGCTTGTTCGCACAGGGTGCAGAGTTTCTTCTTGATGGCATCGCCGCCGAGTCCGGCTCCGCCTTGCGCGAGGTAATCCGTTTCGAGGATCACCTTGACTTTCGCGCCGTGTCGATGGGCTTCGTCACAAACGGCCTTCACGTCGCGCTCGACATAGTCCCAGTCTCCGCTCAGCGCCTTGCCGATATTGATGACCATGTCGATCTCGACCGCCCCTTCGCGGCAAGCCAGCTCGGTTTCATAGCGCTTCGACTCGGTGGTCGAGTTGCCGTGGGGGAATCCAATCACGGCCCCGACGCGGACGGTTGAACCGCGAAGCCGCTGAGCGGCCCGCTCCACCGCGTAGGGCTTGACGCAGACGGAGGCGACGCCGTATTTCCTGGCGAGCTCGCAGCCATCGTCAAGCTCCTGGTCCGTCATCGTGGGATGCAGGAGCGAGTGGTCGATCATTCCGGCGAGTTGTTCGTAGGTGTATTTCATGAAAGGCCTCGACGGGGAGCCGTGCGGGGCGGGCCGGGTTCGCGTGGGATCGGGGGCAATCAACACGTCGTTCGTGGGTTCAATCTAAAGGATCCCGCCTTGGGGTAACATCCGTCGGCCGACGCCTATTTGTCCGAACTGTGTGGGCTGAGGTGGGAGGCCGGCATTCCCCGCCCGGCCGGAGACGATTCCGGTCGGGTGCTTGCGGGCTAACTGTCGGCGCCCTTGCGGCACAGAAGCAGGTACTGCGCTCCGAAAGGCATCCGGCACAGCAGTGGCTCCAGAGGCCGGAACCAGGCCAGTGGCCGAGGGAATAGGAACAGATAGTCCACACTCCAGACTCGGAAGCCGGCCTCTCGCAATAGACGACTTGCGCCAAACGACGAGATCGGTTGCGCGCCGCGATCGAAGGGAACGCGGCGCATTACCCAACGTGTCGCGGGATTCCAAGGGTTGTTCTCCTAAAAAGGCGAACACGCCGCCGGGGCGCAGCATTTTGGCCACGCGACGCGCGATCATCAGCCGGTCGCGCCGTTCAATGTGATGAAATACGCCGTTGCAGAACACCAAGTCGAATTCCCGACCGTGGTCGAGCGCGTCGGTCAACAGGAACGTCGCGGGACGTGACGCGTGACGCGAGCGCGCTCGTTCGAGGCTACCGGGCGAAATGTCTACGCCGACGAGTTGTTCGATGCCCGGCAGTCGCGCTAGGAACGGAATGGATCCTCCACAGCCGCAACCGAAGTCGAGAACGCTTGGTGTCGCAACGATGTGCCGTTCCAGGAGGCGCCGAGCAAGCCACTCCACGCGCTGCTCGGCATAATACTCGCTCGTTTCGCCCGTGATGGCCAATCCGCGATTCAGTTCCAGATCGTAGCGGTCGGCGACATCGTCAAAGACCGCCGATTCTGTCGTCGAACCTGCACTTTGGGCGAATCGATATCATCGGTACGGAGGAGTCGCGTTCGGCGTTGTCGGTTGCCGCGTGCGAGGATCGTTCGGCCGATCCGCTGGGGTGCGTCGGAGTCACGCCGCCAGGCGGATCATGTCCAACGCCAAAATGGCCTGCCGAATTTTCCGCGAGTTGAGGCCGTGAGGCGGATGCGAGAGAAATTGTTTCTCCAGCATTTTTCGGGAAATCG
>Ga0194120_10000913_pt1 | contig 55095 bp, 52 predicted proteins | sample TA2MahCa65mmetaG_FD_148642 | JGI IMG/M metagenome (GOLD analysis project Ga0194120, IMG submission 148642) | Freshwater microbial communities from Lake Tanganyika, Tanzania - TA2015019 Mahale Deep Cast 65m | ecosystem: Environmental > Aquatic > Freshwater > Lake | place: Tanzania: Lake... | reverse complement strand
GTGCCCGAACGGGTTAGTGCAGCTTCTAATTGTAGTAAGGAGCTTGCAAATGCAATGAGTGGTGAACCTAAAATTCCCTCGCGCATAAACATTTGATGTTTGGTATAAGGCCTCCAGGCATCATAAGCCTTACCCCAATCAGCAAATAAATTCTCATAAGTGGGTTTACCCTTGGCCCATTGATTGAATTTTTCTTCGTCTTTCTTTTTTTGTCCTACCACATCATACTTGAGCAGCTGTTTGGTTTCGCCATCAAAAAATTTCCAATAGTTGGCAATACTAGCGTAGGAGGAAGCCAACTGTAATTTTACAGCCGGATCATTCTTCATCTCTTCAAACATATACTTTAACCTAACATCTCTTAATCCAACCAGCGTTGGGTTATTGATGTCAATGGCCAATCTTATCCCATAACTACTTTCGTACCGATTAGTACCACCCGGATAACCCCAGATCATTGCAAAATCATCGTTTTTCAGCGGCTTCAGTGAAACGGGTAAATACCATTTTGGTTTCAAGGGAATATTAGACTCGTTATATTTTGCAGGTTTACCAGCTGCGTCTGTGTATACACGGAATACAGAAAAATCTCCTGTGTGTCTAGGCCACTCCCAATTGTCTGTATCGCCACCAAACTTTCCAACGCTTTCAGGGGGCGTGCCCACTAATCTTATATCCGAGTAGCGCTGATAAAAAAAGGCAAGAAATTGATTACCCTTGAAAAGTGAACTTACTCTGGTTTCAATACTCTCAGCGGCATTGCTCAATCTTTTATTGATTGCTGCTAATACGGTCGCTTGCTTTTGAAGCCGCTCTGTTCCGGTAAGACCTTGTAAGGAGTCCAACACTTCTTTGGTTACATCTTCAATGCGCAAAAGAAACTGCACAGAAAGAGAGGTTTGAATTTCCTCCGCTGTTGATTTTGCATAAAATCCATCACGCAGGTAATTTTTTTCTACACTACTGGCGCTTGCAATGGCATCATATCCGCAGTGATGATTGGTAAATATGAGTCCTTTTGAACTAACAATTTCCCCTGTGCAACCACCACCAAAAATGATGATGGCATCTTTAAGAGAAGGTTTATTGATTTGATATAATTGCTCTTTGGTCAATTTTAATCCTTTCTTGACCATATCGTCATATACTTGTTTGCCTAACAACAGAGGTAGCCACATTCCTTCTTCAGCCACTGTTCGGCCTACTATACTAATCAGCAATATTGCCGTAAAAAATAGTTTTCTCATGGATTAAAAATTTAGAGGTCAAACCTACGAAAAACGAGTTATTGCCCCTTTACCATTTATCGATAAATTTGAGTACCAACTGTAGTAATGAGAGTTAATCGATTGCTTATTATCGGGCTTGTCCTAATTTTTTTTAGCACCTGTCGAAAAAAGGACTCCGTTCCTCCGCCACCCACCCCTTCAGTTCCGGGCTGTGCAAGCCTTGTGGCACCAGCTAACGGGGCTTTTGTAACAAATACCAGCGTACAATTGTCCTGGTCTGCAGTGAGCACGGCCAGTAGTTACGATATATATCTGGGCACCACCCCTTCTTCCAGCACCTTAGCGGCTAATGCAGTAGTGGGCACTTCTCATACTGTTACGATTCCTGCCACCCCTAATACTACTTATTTCTGGTATGTAGTACCCCGTAACACAACGGGCCCTGCTACGGGATGTGAACCTACGGCCCGTTCTTTCACTTATATAGTTATTAGCAACCCCGCTTCTCTTGGTTATCATGTAGTGGGGTATTTCCCTTACTATAGACCTATTGCTGATGTGCCCGATGTAAAATTTAGAATGACTAACGTAGTGATTTATGCATTCTATCAGGTCAACGCGGTCGGGACTTTGGTTTCTCCTGGCTCTTCCACTTCAAGCTTAGCTGCCGTGGCTGGCAAAGCACGTTCCAATAATGCAAAGATTTTATTGGGGATCAATGATGGGGCGGGAGACGGCAAAACCAATTTTAAGAATATGGCATCTAGTCCACAGGGACGAACCAATTTTATTCGAGATGTTATGAATGTAGTGCGAACGCAGCAACTCGACGGAGTGGATATGGATTGGGAATTTCCAACTACTTCAGATGGATCGGATGTAATCTTTACCGCATTGATGAAAGAATTAGCTGATTCTTTGCATCGGGATGGTCGGTATTATTTATCCTGTGCTATTACTGCAGGTAAATACGCCGGGGGCATTCGTGACGCCATTCGCAATGAATTATTTCCCATAGTTGATTTTTTCAACATCATGGCCTATGATGATTTTAGCACTACTGTGCCTTATCGTCATCATAGTGATTATGTCCTCGCATCACTTTGTTTGAATTACTGGATTAATACCAGAGGAATGCCCGCTTCAAAAGCAGTTTTGGGTATTCCCGCTTATGGCAGGCCTTCAGGAATTACGCAAACCAATACGGTGCTTTCTTATCGAAATATTCTTTCTCAGGGCGGAAATGCTCAATTAGATTCAGCCATTGTGAGCGCAGGCAGTTTTACTAATTACACCATTTACTACAACGGACAGTATACGGTAAAGCGTAAGGCAAAATTGTCGAAGGACATTGCAGCCGGAGTAATGTTTTGGGAAAAATGGCAAGATGCGCCTGATGCTAATTCGCTCCTCAAAGCTGCCTGTGATACGGTAGGCAGAAGTTATTGATGAATCGGCTCATTCAAAAGAGTCCACAGCTTGTCTTTTAGTGCCGTGATACCTTGATGGGTTATCGAGGAAATAAATAGTAGCGGTACAGTTTTGGGCATCTCATTTTCAATTGCTTTCTTAAGTTCTTCATCCAACATATCCGCTTTACTAATGGCAATTAAAAATTGCTTGTGTAATAACTCAGGGTTGTATTGTTCCAACTCATTGACCAGGATCTGGTATTCTTTGTTATGATCCTTGCTGTCGGCAGGAATTAAAAAAAGCAGTGCTGCATTACGCTCAATATGTCTAAGAAAGCGATGTCCTAGCCCACGACCTTCTGCGGCCCCTTCAATAATCCCTGGTAGATCGGCCATACAAAAACTGCGTCCATCCCGATAATCTACAATACCCAAATTTGGGGTGATGGTGGTAAAAGCATAGTCTGCAATTTTGGGTTTTGCAGCAGTAATTACAGATAAAAGGGTAGACTTGCCTGCGTTGGGAAATCCTACCAAACCAACATCTGCGAGTACTTTTAACTCCAACACTTTCCATCCTTCCACTCCTGGCAGACCCGGTTGAGCATGTTCCGGGGCCTGATTGGTAGGCGTAGCAAAATGCGAATTACCTAATCCGCCTTTACCACCTGGTAACCAAACAATCTCCTGTCCATCTTCTAATATTTCTATTTCCTGTTTGCCGGATTCTTCGTCCCTTGCAATGGTTCCCAATGGAACTTCAATGATAATATCTTTTCCATCACGTCCGTGACAATTATTAGCGCCTCCTTTTTCTCCATCCTCTGCCAATACATTTTTATAATACCTAAGATGCAAAAGGGTCCAAAGGTTTCGGTTTCCTTTTAAGATGATATGCGCGCCTCTTCCTCCATCACCACCATCAGGCCCACCCATGGCCGTGAACTTATTACGCATAAAATGTTTATTGCCCGCACCCCCATGACCACTACGACAATAAATTCTGATTTGATCTACAAAATTGGATTTTTCCACAGGAGGTGTTTATGCCTGGCAAAGATAACCTGATCAGGACTTCTTCTTGGTACTTGATGTAAGAAGTAAAGCAGGTAGTAAAATAAGGTTAGTGAGCGTTGCCGTTATCAGCGTTAGTGAAGTTAACCAACCCAATGCCATGGTACCACCGAACTCACTGAAGCAGAAAATAACAAACCCGGCTATCAACACCAATGAAGTGTAGATGATGCTGATGCCGGTACTGTAAATAGTTTGAATAACTGTTCTTCTAACATCCTGCTGAAAGTGGGGCAGTTCTTGTTTATAATTAACCAAAAAACGAATCGTAACATCAATAGCAATGCCTAATGCAACACTAAACACCAATACGGTGGATGGCTTAAGTGGTACACCAGCCCAACCCATTACTCCTGCTGTAATAACCAAGGGAATAATATTGGGAATTAAGGAACACAATAGGATCCGCACTGAACTAAACAGATACAACATACAAAGACTGATCAGCAAGAATGCCCAAAAAATACTTTCCTTGAGTCCGTTGATGATAAATCGGCTTCCCTCTAAAAAGGTAACGCTGGTTCCTGTTAATTCAATACCTAATTTTTTCTCTTGACCTTCATTGAAAATTAAATCGGCCTGTTGTTGAATACTATCCAATAGTCCGGGTAACCTATAGCTTCCAATATCAGCCATGCTCACGCTTATTCGTGCCTGCTGCCTGTTTTGGTCCATAAACGAGCCCACTAATTTTCCTAATGAATTTTTTTGTGCGGAACTGTCTTTTAAGCTGAGGTATTGCGCCAATGCAGGCAAATCGTAACTGTTTGGAAGCGCGTAACTGGCGGGATCTCCGTCAAAAAAAGCTTGTCTGGCAAACTTTAAGCCTTCGGCTACACTCAACGGGCGAGCAATACCTGGTACAGAAGCCAGGTAACTGGACAAGGAGTCAATACCTTCCAGGTTTCGCAGATTACGTGTAACACCTTGCTTCTTTTTGGTATCAATTACTATTTCTAGCGGCATTACTCCTTTGAAGTGAGCTTCAAAAAATTTCAAATCGGTATAAACGGTATTGGATTTTGGCAGGTCATCCACTATAAAAGCTTCGCTCTTTAGTTTGAATATTCCAACAATTGCCGCCATTACACAAACAGTAGTAGTTCCATAAATTATTTTCCTGTGATTCAAAGACCATTTTTCCATTCTGGTTAGCCACCTGTTTAATCTTGGGTTTTCAAGATAGCGGGTATGCCTTGTTTTAGGCGGAGGTAAATAACTAAGAACAGTAGGAATAAAAAGCAATGAAATAAAAAATAAGGCCATGATATTGATGCCGGCAACCAACCCAAATTCTTTCAATATTTGACTACTGGTTAAGGCAAACACTGCAAATCCTATTGCAGCGGAAACATTGCAAAATAAGGTTACCACTCCCATTTTGTCTACCATGGTTACCAAAGCACGCTTCTTATCGCCCGTTTGATTCCAGGCCACGTGAAATTTGTTCAGGAAATAGATACAATTGGGAATTCCTATCACTACTACCAACGGTGGAATCAGAGCTGTGAGCAAACTGATTTTAAAACCAAATAGTTCTAAAGTGCCCACACTCCAAATAACGCCTATTCCCACCACCGCAATAGACAATAACATGGCGCTCACGGAACGGAAAAAGAGTAAAAGTATCAGGGCAGAAAGCACCACGGAGGCAATCAGGAAAAATTCCATTTCGTCCTGAATCATAAGAGCTACTTTGCTCCGGATGTAGGGTAGTCCGCTCAAATGAATGGCAATCCCTGATTTGTTTTCGAAATCTTTAGCAATTGACTCTACTTCATTAACTACTATCTCTCTTTTTTTGGAATTCATCAGATCTTTATTGATCCGAACTCCCATGAGATAGGCGTTTGTTTCAGCATTGTACAATAATCCCTGATAAAATGGGAGCTTACGAAAACGAAGTAAGCCGCTATCAATTTTATCCTGCGCAAAGTTTTGGGTATCAAATAAGGGAATTACTTTCAGGCGCTCGGTAGAGGCATCTTTGATCAATTCCACCGCTGTAGGCACAGCAAGAATATCTTCTACACCATTCACTTTTTTCAAATCCTCTTGTAACTGTACATAAGATTGAAAAGTGCTTGAATCAAAAAGCTCCTTTGTTTGAACACCAATCACCAACAGATTTCCATCCTCCCCAAATTTTTCACGAAATGCCTGATAGGATTTGTATTTGGGATTATCCAGTGGAATAGCCCGAGTGAACTCATAACTTAGTTCAACCTTACTTGCCAGGTAGCCCATTCCGACGGTGGTCGCTAATAGAACGATCAGGAGCGAGAGTCGGTATTTTAGAATTAATTGTCCTAGCCGTTGCCACATAAAAGAAATTTTATCCCGTGCAAAGAAAAGCAAAATTGATCGGGTTCGATTTAATAGGTTTGCTTTCTGAGAAATATGTCTTCTAAACTATTTAAAACCAAGGGAATTGTATTACGAACGGTAAAGTATGGGGAAACCTCCCTGATTGTAACCGTCTATACCGAATTGTTTGGACTACAGTCCTATTTGGTCAATGGCGTTAGGACCGCAACGGGTCGCAACAGAGGGAAGGCTAATTTATTTCATCCGGCAGCTTTATTAGATTTAGTTGTTTACCACCATGATGGTGGCTCGCTAAACAGGATTCGGGAATTTCAGTGGGGGCATTTGTATGAGCATATTTTTCAACAGGTTACTAAAAATGCAGTGGCCTTATTTATTGTGGAATTACTTGCGCATTGCTTAAAGCAACCTGAGGAAAATCAACCCTTATTCCAATTTACCGAAGACTGTCTGCTTCAGTTGGATCAGGCTTCGCCCGCAGTAACGGCCAATCTATCTCTGTTTTTTGCATTGCAGCTTACCCACTTCTTTGGCGTTTCTCCGCGAATTGCCAATGCCGAGGAAGGCCCGCTTTATTTTGATTTAGTCGACTCTGTTATTACACATAATCCTCCCTTACACCAAAATTATTTGGAAGGTAAAATGGCAAGTAATTGCGTTGAGTTATTAAGAACAAGACAATTGGAGGAACTCGAAGAAATAAAAATGAATCAGAAAATGCGTCGTCAATTACTTCAGCAGTTGGAAACCTATTTTGTATATCATATTCAAGACTTTCGTCCATTAAAATCATTACCCGTTTTGTCTGCCATGTTGCAGTAGATCAGACGATACGTTTTGAAAGACCTGACTCAATATTCAACAACGCAACTCCTGGTTTTTTCCCTTTTGTAAAACTTCCCAATTGATCATCCCATTGAAGCGCCCTGGCACCAGCCGAAGTAGCCCATTGTAATACTTTCTCAAGTGGCAGATTGGGAAAATGCTGGCATACTGATTGTATTTCTTTGGCAATACTCAACTGCCAATTGCTGCTATAACTGTCAGTGCCTAACACTATCTCACACTGGTGCGCTTGCAACGATTCTATTGGAGGAACTTTATTCTCGATATACAAATTGGCATTGATGCAAAGACCATAGACTAATCGAATTTGGTGCTGGGTCGCCCAACTGTTTGCCCAACTGATGTCTGCATCAGTCATACAGGTGTTATGAATCAAAAAAATAGTTTGGCCCTGGTTAAAATAAGGTAAAACAGATTGGATGCTATTGAGTCCCGTTATGGGAAAGGGCGAAGAGTCGATCCCAAAAATTTTAAATAAACGTAAATATTCTCCGCCTCCCGTTTGATAAAGTTCGTTTTCGGCAGCATGTTCCTGATTGTGAATGGAAATAATTTGCCCGGCTGTATGTTGATTGATCAACTCGAATGTTTTGGGAGAAATACTATAAGGAGCGTGAGGAACTAATGTGGTTCTGGAGGGGGTGGAACTTTGTTCCAATGCTTTTTGCAGGATTGCCTGTTGATTTTGATAGTGCGCAAACTGCTCCGAGGCTGTTTGATCTGTAAAGCTGAGCACTTCCACAAAGTTTTGCCAATAAATTTTACTATTTGCTTTGGTGATTGCTGTATCAGCTGTATTCCCAATGTCTCCAACGGCCACAATACCATTATCCCACATTTCTTTTTCTGCTAACGCAATACAAGCTTGAATTATGGCGGGATCATATCCTCGCTTAGTAACCACTGAGCAAAGAAATTCAATCAAACCAGTACCAGGGGGGATCACATTTTTTAAGTGACTCAATTCAAGATGGCAATGACAATTGATCAATCCGGGCATTAAAATACCGTCCAGCAATGCTATTTCTTCGCCGGCTTCCTCGGTTGCAACAATGGCTTCGATGGTACCATCTTGCTTTGTAATTAGCACGCTATTGTCAATAAATTGTTCGCCATCAAACAGGCGCGAAGCTTTGAATTTGAAAAAGGCCATGGTCCAAAATTATTCTTATTACTTTTGCGCTCCTAATAACTATGCTAGACCGTCTCGAAGCCATAAAAGCCAGATTTGACCAATTGGGTGTAGCCCTGACTAATCCTGAGATTGTAGGGAACAATAAAAAATTTGCTGAAACCAGCAAGGAATACCGGAGTCTGGAAAAAATTGTAAACGCCTATTTATCCTATAAGCGTGTGTTGGAAGACATTGAATTTTATAAGGAAGCAGTTGCAGGCAGTGATGAAGAGTTACGCGAACTGGCTAAAGAAGAAGCGCCAGCACTGGATATTAAAAAGGAAGAACTGGAGGCGCAAATTCGTCAGTTACTGATTCCTAAGGATCCTCAAGACGAAAAAAATGCTATTCTCGAAATCAGGGCCGGAACCGGAGGCGACGAGGCCAGTCTTTTTGCGGGAGACCTATTACGTATGTATATGCGCTATTGCGACAGAAGGGGATGGAAAACAGCGGTACTCAGTGAAAACGAAGGCACTGTTGGTGGTTACAAAGAGGTTCAGCTGGAGGTGGTAGGAGAGGATGTTTACGGTGTCATGAAATTTGAAAGTGGAGTACATCGCGTACAGCGAGTACCTGATACCGAGGCTAGCGGGCGTGTACACACATCGGCAGCCACAGTAGCCGTAATGCCTGAGGCCGAAGAAGTTGACTTTGAATTAAATCCGGCAGACGTAAAAATGGAAACAGCCCGAAGCGGAGGAGCTGGAGGTCAGAACGTAAATAAAGTGGAAACCAAGGTTATGCTAACCCATATCCCCACAGGAACCGTGGTGATCTGCCAAACCGAGCGCTCACAATTGGGCAATCGGGAAAAAGCCATGCAAATGCTACGAACAAAGCTTTACGAAGAGCAGGTTCGCAAGCAGGAGGATGAGATATCCCGCCATCGTAAAAGCTTGGTTAGCACGGGCGATCGCAGTGCTAAAATTCGGACGTATAATTTTCCGCAGGGACGCGTAACCGATCATCGAATTGGGTTAACGCTTTATAACCTGGATGCTGTTTTGAATGGAGATATTCAGGAGTTATTAGAAGCATTGCAATTTGCCGAGAATGCAGAAAAGCTTACCCGACAACAATAACTTCTCATTTCTTTAACACTTAACCCGCAACCTTCATCCTAATTTCACGTTATAAGAGTGATTGAAGTGATTAGCGTTCACTCTTCTCATAAGCAGTTAGTTTTGGTTGCGGTCCCTGTTTCCACAGGGATCGTTTTTTTTACTGAAGGTCTGTTGATTGCTTACGGCTGATAAAGAGCAATGATGCTAATAAAGCCAGACCGCATCCAATACCATCGGCAATCATATCCTTAACGTCATATGATCGTCCATTTTGCAAATACTCTTGGACAAACTCCATGGCAATGCCGTAGAAAAACCAGGTTTGTGCTACAATGATAAAGAGTAAGAACTTGCTGAGATAAGATATTTTTAACTCAGCTACAGCCCAACACCAAAGGGCTACTAGCACAAAAAAAAGCCCGGCATGAACAATTTTATCGGCTTCCAAATCTTTTAAATATGTTTCGAGGCCAAGGCGATGTAGCCAACGCATTAATTTCCCACCTTCTCCATCAGATGGCATTACCAAAAGATAAGTGGTTAAAAAAAGCCAGCTGAAACTCAGCGAAAATGAAATGATAAGTCTTCTCAAAGTAAATGATTATCCTACCAGCTGTTCATAGCCGGCAGCATCCAATAAGGCGTCAACATCAGCAGGGTTATTGACGGTCATTTTGATCATCCAACCCTCATCATAGGGCGAACTGTTTACCAGTTCGGGAGCGCCATTTAGTGCAGCATTTAGCTCAACAATAGTTCCGCTAACGGGTAAAAAAAGGTCAGAAACAGTTTTTACAGCCTCAACCGTACCAAATATGGCGCCTGCTTCAAGATTTTGCCCAATGGTATCAACTTCCACAAACACTATATCACCGAGTTCCCGTTGGGCGTACTCGGTAATACCAATGGTAGCCACATTTCCTTCCAGGCTTACCCATTCATGTTCTTTTGTATAACGAAGATTGGAAGGGTAGCTCATAGGGTGATTTTTTAGGAGCACAAACCTACAAATTATGCAGGAAATCTATCTGTGTTTCTTTCGTTTTATCAATTTGGCTTCAATGATAGCAACGTCTTGAATAGGACGGTCTTTATCCTGTCCTTTGCTGGTAGGAACAGTTGCAATTTTATCAACCACTTCCAGTCCTTTTACGATCTCTCCATACACCGTATAGTTTTGGTCTAAATGCGGAACACCGCCAAGAGTAGTATACACTTTTCGATGTTCATCAGGTATTTTACGTTTAAGCCGATAGGTTTCTAAGGAATCAAGTCCTGCTTCTGAAAACACTTTTCCTTGAGTCAGATAAAACTGGCTGGCACTGCTGGCTTTCTCAGGATTATTATCTCTGGCAGCTGCAATCACTCCTTTTTTGTGAAAAAGAGTAGAACGAAATTCGGCAGGTACTACATAATTAGGGCCGCCTTCTCCCAATGGAGTACCAGGAGCTGCACCCCTGCTGTCGGGGTCGCCCGATTGAATCATAAAATTTTTTATAACTCGATGAAACAAGATGCCATCGTAGTAATGCATTTTTACCAGCTTAAGAAAATTATCCCGGTGTAATGGAGTAGAATCAGAGAGTCTAATCCAAATATTGCCCATTGAAGTTTCGAGTAAAACATCTCTTTTCCGGTCTCGTTTAGTAACGATACTATCTTTTTGGGCTATGGCATGCAGGGCTAAAGAACAAATGAGTGCCAGCAACAGCGTTCGTCTCATAGTTTAGTATTCATTTTTTTCAAAATAAAGTAATACATGGTCCTTGATAAAATTTTCCTGCTCTATCGCATTCATCGCGGGTAGTGCTTTTAATTGTTTAAAATGTGGCCAGCCATCGGTGTCTACTTTTTCCAATTCGTAATACCCGCTTGCAGACAGTAAATGACATACTGCAATATGCATCAGATCTTGCTTTTGTTCTTTGGTGAACTTTTCACGGATATCGCCAAATTCCTGTACGCCAACCAGGAATAAAATAGTTTCCAGGTCTGGTTTTTTACCAAAGCGTTCTACCAACTTGCTCTCTAATTGCCACCACCTGGATTGTAAAAGGTCTAGTGCTTGCATGGAACAAAGATAAGTAAGGGCTACCCCAACTGACTTTGACGTGTTGTCATCAATTATCTTTGCTCAAATTGGCTACATGCTTACGTTACAGCAGATACGACAAAACCCCGAAGCCGTAAAAGCAGGTCTGCTCAAAAAATATTTTGGGCAACCCGAGCTGGTGGGTATAATAATTGATCTGGACGATCAGCGAAAAAAATTACAACTGGAGTCAGATAATCTGCAAGCAAAAATTAATAGCGCTTCCAAAGAAATTGGTCTGTTAATGGGAAAGGGACAAAAAGAGGAAGCCGAACAAAAAAAACAAGAGGTAGCCTCTTATAAAGCGGCCTTACAACCGTTGGCGGATCAATTGGCAACCCGGGAGCAGGAATTGCATCAGGAATTAGTGCGTTTGCCCAATTTACCTGCGGCGGAGGTTCCCATTGGTAAATCTGTTACTGATAACGTAGTGGTTCGAGAAGGAGGAAGCAAACCTAGTTTGGCTGCTGACGCCATTCCACATTGGGAGCTGATTAAAAAATATCAGTTGGTAGATTTTGAAACGGGCGCAAAAATTACAGGAAGTGGATTTCCACTATACAAAGGGAAGGGCGCCAAACTTCAACGTGCTTTGGTTCAATATTTTTTAGATTTCAATACGGCCTCGGGTTATACGGAATACCTGCCACCACTACTGGTCAATGAGGCTTCTGCCTATGGAACCGGCCAGCTTCCTGATAAAGAAGGGCAGATGTATCACATGCCTTTAGATAATTTGTATTTGATTCCCACTTCGGAAGTGCCCGTTACTAATATTTATCGGGACGAAATTGTTCCATTTGCTTCACTTCCTATTCGGATGACCGCTTTTTCCGCTTGTTTTAGAAGAGAAGCCGGCAGCTTTGGTGCAGATGTTCGTGGTTTAAATCGTGTTCATCAATTTGATAAAGTTGAAATAGTTCAAATTGTGGATCCCGAAAAGAGTTATGCGGTGTTGGAAGAAATGGTGGCTCACGTTGAGCAATTATTGAAATCGCTGGAATTACCTTACCGAATTCTTCGGTTATGTGGTGGCGATATGAGTTTTGCCTCTGCACTTACCTATGACTTTGAGGTGTATAGTGCTGCACAGCAAAAGTGGTTGGAGGTAAGTTCGGTCAGCAACTTTGAGTCCTTTCAGGCCAACCGATTAAAACTTAGGTTTAAGGACCAAAAAGGCAAGTCGCAATTAGCCCATACGCTTAATGGCAGTTCCTTGGCCTTGCCTCGAATCATGGCTTCTTTATTGGAGAATAATCAACAGCCAGATGGAATAAAGCTACCGGCTTGCTTACATTCCTACATGGGCATGGATAAGATAAACTAGCAAGTTGCTTTAGCTATCTGCTTTTCAATGCGAGTATTCATGATCAAGAACCACAAAGGTGGAATCAAAGACAACAACATCATTCCCGGATAGCCTGTTGGCATTTGAGGCGCATTATCATGATGACGTAACACTTGATATTTACGACTAGCTAAATAGTGATGATCGGAGTGACGGCTCAGTTCAAATAACATTAACCGACCCACTACATGATTGCTATTCCAAGAATGCGCGGGCATGGCGCGTTCGTATCGGCCATTGATTAATTGTTTACGCTGCAAACCATAATGCTCAATATAATTCACGGTCTCCAGGAGTAAGATGCCCATCAAGGCAGCAGTTAAAAAACAAGTCAACACAAAAAATCCAAAAAACCAATAGATCAAAAAAATAAAGGCTGCCTGTATCATTTGAAATTGAATCATTTCATTTTTCCAAGATAAAGCCGTTCCATTTTTTTTACGTGATTCATTATTGGCTATTTCCCAAGCACTGATAATACCCATGAAAATGGTTCGGAAGTAAAACAGGTAAACCCATTCTCCCTTCCGAGCACTGCTGGGATCTTCCTGGGTAGCCACACGGGTATGATGCCCTTTATTATGCTCTATAAAAAAGTGCATGTAGAGAGAAGTAAGTAGTAAAAATTTTGCAAGCGTTTGCTCATACCTATTTACTCGGTGCCCCAATTCATGTGCTACGTTAATACCAAAACTACCACAGAGAATGCCCATCACGGCAATTCTTCCCACACGATCCCAGGTTTCCAGTGCAGGTTCCTGCATGGATACTAAAAAAAGATATAATAGCGTGTATTGAAGGGGCACTGCCAGGTGTAAAATCCAATCGTAAAAACGATCCTTTTTTACTAACTCTTCCTCGGCAGTCTCCATATTAGAGGGATTAGGCTTGAACACCAATTCCAATACCGGAACCAATATCCAGGCAATAATCATATTAATCCAAACAGTCCATCCAGTTGTGTTGAATGAAATACTGGCCCCAATGAAAAGAATAAAGGGGGTCAGATATTTTAATGCTTTAATACGATGGTACATAGCATAAAGTTTCAAACCATTTAACTCTTGTTCGGTTGCATGGCCACGCGGTACAGCAATATTGCCATCAGCGCAAAAAAGCCAACACCCAGCCATTTGTATCCTTCTCCACCCAATTGTTCAGCAAGGCGGTGTTCTGCATTCCAATGACCAATGGTTGTGCTAACGCTCTCCATCGAAGAAAGGATCGCTACCAATACGCCGGCTAGTGCTCCTCCTGCCACCAGACCTGTGGCAAATAAATTACCCTTTCCAAGATCTTCTTCTTCGGCGCTCACAACAACATTTTTTTGTTTATGCCGCCATTCAACCAGCCCACGCACGGCTCCACCAATAAAAATTGGGAAGGTGGTAGAGAGTGGTAAGTAAATTCCAATGGCAAAACTGAGGGCTTTGATACCACAGAGTTCCATTACAATGGCAATGAACACACCCACTAAAACAAATTGCCAATCAAGATTGAAGGATAAAATTCCTTTGATCAGTGTTGCCATCAAGGTTCCCTGTGGTGCCGGATATTTATCAGTTCCAATAGCATGCTGAATTCCTTGTACCGCCATCTCTGCTGTTGGTTGATCCAACACTTTAATAGTTGCACCAATGGCTATGGACGAAACAATAGCTCCAATAAATAAAGAGAGCTGTTGATATTTAGGAGTAGCGCCTACAATGTAGCCGGTTTTTAGATCTTGCGAAGTAGCACCCGCGTTGGCTGCGGCAATACAAATCATACCACCTACCACCAATGCCATGGGCTCATAAAAATGCCCCGTCCATTTTACGGCAATAAAAATCAAACAGGTTCCCATCAGGGTGGCAATGGTCATTCCGGAAATGGGATTATTAGATGATCCGATCAACCCAACAATACGAGAGGATACCGTTACAAAAAATGCACCAAAAATAATCACCAGTAAACCCAGCATGAGCTTGCTGCCCACATTTGCGCCAGGGATTAATGTATTTGGCATTAACGCAATAATAGCAATGAGAATTAAGCTACCCATTCCTACTACTTTAATGGAAAGGTCCTGTTCTGTGCGGGCAGTAGTTGCAACTACACCTTCTGATTGTTTAAGTGAACCAATGCTTCCTTTGAAAGAAGAGATTATTGTTGGAATTGTTTTAATCAGCGTGATAAACCCACCTGCTGCAACGGCACCAGCGCCAATTTGCCGGATATAAGCACGATAAATAGCCGTGGACCAATCAGCAAATTGTCCGGTTGCCGGATCCCAACCGCCTGGTCCTCCTGCAATGGTTACATCTTTTAAATAACCCAGCTTGGCTAATTGCGCAGCAATAATAATTCCATTATCATTGAGTAAACTGGCCAGCAAAGGAGTAAATACAAACCAGCTGAGCACTCCACCTGCTACCAACACTCCGGCAATTTTTGGTCCGATTATATATCCTACTCCCAGATATTCGGGCGTAATTTCTCCACTCACTTTTGCAGAAGGGAAAAACTTTTGTGTTTGCTTGGTCATGAATGAAGGCGCTTCAACAATTACATGAAAAATTTTCTGCAATAGCGCATAACCAAAGGCAACACCCAATCCCAAAAATGCGGTGCGTGCAAAATCACCACCTTTCTCTCCTGCTTTTAACACCGAAGCACAGGCCGTTCCTTCCGGATAAGGCAAGGTTTTGTGCTCCTGCACAATCAGCGAACGTCTCAGCGGAATCATCATCATGGTTCCCAACATTCCTCCAATGATAGCCAAAGTAAGAATGGTGAAATAATTAAAGAAGCTGGCGCTTCCTGCTTCGCTTAAAAACAAAAAACCAGGAAGTGTAAACACCACGCCGGCTGCAATACTTTCACCCGCAGAACCCGTTGTTTGAATGATATTATTCTCGAGTATAGTTGTCTTTAAAAACTTTCTACCCAACGTAATAGCTAATACGGCAATGGGAATCGAGGCAGAAACCGTTAAGCCGGCTTTGAGTGCCAGGTAAACAGTGGAGGCACCGAAAATAATTCCAAAAGCAGCACCCGTTAAAATAGATTTTAGGGTGAACTCAGCCATTTTTGTTTCCGGAGAAACAAAGGGTTTGAAGGATTGATCAGACATAGGATACTTTTTGTATTGGCAAAAAAACAGGTGTTAACTGTTCATCAGTTTTTGAAGTTTGCGTGTAAGAATTAACAACATACCTGCAGCAATACCAGACATGACCACAAACAAAATGAAAAAGTCATATAGATTATTCATTTCATAGCCCATGAAATTGGTGGTTTTACCATCGGGGTATAAGGCACTAAGTAATCCGGCTAGTTTGTTGGCGCCGGCACTTGCTAAAAACCAAATAGCCATTAATAAGGATGCAAATTTCAACGGCGCTAGTTTATTGACCAGAGAAAGTCCAATTGGAGACAAACAAAGTTCGCCCCAAGTATGTAAGGCATACATACCCAATAACCAGATCATGCTCACTTTTGTTCCCACAGCAACATCCTTTACGCCAAAGGCAATCCATAAATAGCCAAGAGAAAGTAATAAAAGCCCCAAAGACATTTTAGTGGGTGAAGAAGGTTCATTTTTCCCCATCTTAAGCCATAACCAGGCAAAGACCGGTGCAAACAAGACCACGTAAATGGAATTCAGCGATGCAAAGAAACTGGCGGGCACTGTAAAAAAGCCAAGATCACGCTGAGTTTGTTCTTCTGCAAAAAAAGTAAGTGAGGCGCCAGCTTGTTCAAAGGCGCTCCAGAAAAATACTACAAAGAAGGAAACGCTGAATATCACGGCAACACGCTGTTTTTCGATTGTGCTCAAGGTCTTATCTGAAAAAATAACGTATCCAATCAAAATAGGAGCCGCTATCAAAACATAGGTTAAGTAATCCACTACGCGGGTATCAATATAGAGTGCTGCAATCATGATGGCAGATAACAATAGCAAGCCACCCATCATATTTAATGGACGAACCCAGGCAGCAGGTGCATTGGCAGGCGTTAGTCCTAATATGTTATTGTCCGGGTCCAACACATATTTTTTATGATAAACCAGTTGAACCAATACACTGATCAACATGGCAATTCCGCCAGCCAGAAATGCCCACTTGAAATCCTCAGGATTGCCAGTATCTCCTACCAATCCACAAATAATTGGACCCAGCGCACCTCCTACATTTATTCCCATATAAAAAATGGTGTAGGCGGAATCAGTTCTTCTGTCTCCTTTTGGATACAGCTGCCCTACCAGTGCAGAAATATTAGGTTTGAAAAATCCGTTACCCGTAATCATCAATCCCAGTCCTGAAAAAAACAAAATTGTGGAAAGCTCTGAAGAGGTTTGATAAACAGAGGCGCAGAAAAAAAGTACAAATTCGCCCAATGCCATCAAGATACCTCCGGCTATGATTGAACGCTGATTACCCCAATACCTGTCTGCAATATAACCGCCTAATAAAGGGGTCAGGTAAACCAGGCTGGTATAACTTCCATAAAGATGAGAGGCAAAGGCTTTGTCAAAAAGCAGGGCTTTTGTTAAAAACAAAACCAATATGGCTCTCATGCCATAGTAGTTAAAGCGTTCCCACATTTCAGTGGCAAATAAAACGGCCAATCCTTTTGGGTGGCCCGTAGAGGTAGTGGTGGCAGGCATAGGGTTATACTCGTTTAAGGGACTCAAAATAAAGATTATTATCTAACCCTCAATTAACCCAAGGCTAATTACTTTCGCAACTAACTTTTCTACCCTATCAACATGAAAATACTTTTATTAGGTTCCGGAGGAAGGGAGCATGCATTTGCCTGGAAAATCAGTCAAAGCCCCCTTTGCACATCTTTATTTATTGCACCGGGCAATGCAGGCACAAAAGGGTTGGGGCAACATTTTTCATTTAGTGTTACTGATTTTGAAGCAATCAGAGCTTGTTGTAAAGAACAGGCCATTGATATGGTGATAGTGGGCCCGGAGGAACCACTGGTCAAGGGTCTGGTTGAATTTTTACGAGCCGATCCACTTCTCCAATCCTTGTTGATTATTGGTCCCGGGCAACAAGGTGCCGCACTGGAAGGAAGTAAGGCGTTTGCCAAAGCATTTATGCAGCGGCATGGAATTCCAACCGCTTCTTACCGGGAGTTTACCCAAGAAAACTATCAGGAAGGGCGATCTTATTTACAATCACATCCCTTACCCATTGTTTTGAAAGCCGATGGACTGGCAGCAGGCAAGGGGGTTTTAATTTGTGCAACGCATCAAGAAGCCCTATTGGGATTTGAGGAAATGATACAGTCTTCAAAGTTTGGAGAAGCTGGAAAAAAAGTGGTTGTAGAAGAATTTTTACAAGGCATAGAAATCTCTGTGTTTGCGCTTACAGATGGAAAAAATTACGTGCTATTGCCCGAGGCAAAAGACTACAAACGAATTGGGGAGGGCGATAGTGGTTTGAACACAGGCGGAATGGGTGCGGTAAGTCCCGTGCCATTTGTAGACGCCATTCTTTGGGAAAAAATAAGATCTCAGGTAGTGGAGCCTACCATAATGGGGTTACAAAAAGATGATATTCCTTACTGTGGCTTTGTTTTTATTGGGTTTATGATAGTGAAGGGCGAACCCTTTGTGATCGAATATAATTGTAGAATGGGCGACCCTGAAACAGAAGTAGTATTACCTCGTTTGCAAGTTGATTTGGTGGAGTTATTGTCAGCAGCAGCCAAAGGGGAATTGAAAAATTATACCATTGAAACAGATTCAAGAACTGCTTGTACGGTGGTGGCGGTTAGCGGCGGGTATCCCGAAGAATATAAAAAAGGATATTCCATTCAAGGACTGGATCAATTACCAGACACTGCGTTGGTGTTTCATATGGGAACGCAGCAGGAGGGAGATCAGACCATAACCAGTGGTGGCCGAGTTCTAGCCGTAACCGCATTTGGTAATTCCGTTACTGAAGCAGCTGAGGCCGCTAGCAAGGTTCAGTCTGCCATTCAATTTGAGGGGAAATATTATCGACGAGATATAGGATTTGAGTTCAAATAGTTTCCTATCCATCCCGCTGCAATTAGTGCAGCAATCGATGTGGCTATAAAGGTGGCTTTGGCACCCCAGGTTACCCAAATGAATCCGGCAAGTATACTTGCCACTAATGCTCCGATGCTTTCAGTTGAGCTAAAAAAACCAAGAGCAGTTCCTCGTTCTTCAGGTGCTGATTGATTGCTGATCCATGCCTTGATCAATCCCTCTGTTGCCCCTGCGTAAAGTCCATAACAGCCAAACAAAAAAATTAGCCCATTGACACCCGGACTGCTTGCTAATCCGGCATAAACCATCGCATAAAGAAAAAACCCACCAACCAGCACCGGCTTGTATCCCAGTTTATCCGCAAGTGTACCTAAAAAAGGAGCAGTGCCGGCATAGACCAGATTGTAAAAAATATATATAGCAAGCGTTGCTGTATCCGCATCCAGTAAAACCTGCCCCCACTTGAAATGTTGCCCATCCAACTGCATTCTGGTAAATAAAATCAGGAATAAGTCTGCACTATTGAACAAAAGAAAGATCCAAAAACCGGGCATGATCTTTTGAAATGCAGGGCTGGCCCTTTTCCAGTAATGGAAATAGGAAAAGAATCCCCTTTGTTGCGCTATCGATGGAGTAAATTTTTTCTCACGGATAAAAAAAGTCAATAACACGGAAAGCAGTCCGGGAATAAAGGCCAGCAGGAACAACCTGCTAAATTCTCCGGGATATGTAGTTAGAAAGACCAAGGCCAATAAGGGTCCCAAAGCTGCCCCGAATGTGTCCATTCCCCGATGAAATCCAAAAACCTGCCCTCGGTTTTCAGCCCTGGCTTCTTGTGCCAACATAGCGTCTCGGGCAGCCGTACGTATTCCTTTCCCCAAACGATCCGTGGTTCGTGCTAAAAATACCCCAACTACGCTACTGGTTAGACCTATGATAGGTTTGGAGATGGCGCTTAATAAGTATCCCCATTGTACAAAAGGTAGTCGGGAACCTTTGCGGTCGCTCCAGGCACCAAAACTTCCCTTGCTGATTCCTGCTATAAAATTTACTACCCCCTCCAATGTGCCAATCAAAAGCACGCTAAACCCGATTTGTTTCAGGTAAACCGGGATTACCGGATATAACATTTCGCTGGCTACATCTGCTAACAGACTAACCAGCGATAAGATCCAAATGGTACGGGTTAAAATCCGCATGCTTGAAGTTACAATGAAACGGCTTTGAGAAGTTCTCAATTTCCCGCACCTTTGTTGCTCTAAAAAAGTGCGATAGAGTATGGGACTTTTTAATTGGTTTACGCAAGAGATTGCTATTGATTTGGGCACAGCTAATACGCTGATCATTCACAACGATGAAGTGGTGGTGAACGAACCTAGTATAGTTGCTTTGAATAGAAATAATCCAAAGGAAGTATTAGCGGTTGGAAAGAAGGCATTGATGATGCATGAAAAAACTCACGAGAGTATCCGCACGGTACGTCCGTTACGTGATGGAGTAATTGCTGATTTCAACGCAGCAGAGTTAATGATTCGTGAGATGATCAAATTGGTGTATCCTAAACGACCATTGTTGCCGCCAAGTTGGAGAATGATGATTTGTATTCCTTCATCTATTACCGAAGTAGAAAAACGTGCGGTTAGAGACAGCGCAGAACAAGCGGGTGCTAAAGAGGTATACTTGATTCATGAACCTATGGCTGCTGCATTGGGTATTGGTATTGATGTGGAAGAACCCGTAGGCAATATGATCATTGATATTGGAGGCGGAACAACTGGGATCACCGTAATTGCATTGGCGGGAATTGTTTGCGACCAATCTATTCGTATTGCTGGAGACGAATTCACGGCAGACATTATGGAAGCCTTACGTCGTTATCATTCATTGTTGATTGGAGAACGCACGGCTGAACAAATTAAAATTCAAGTGGGAGCTGCTTTAAAAGATATCGATAATCCTCCGGATGATTTTGCAGTAAATGGTCGCGACTTGGTTACCGGTATTCCTAAACAAATTATGGTGAGTTACCAAGAGATTGCTGAGGCATTGGACAAAAGCATCTTTAAAGTTGAAGAAGCCATTTTGAAAGCACTTGAGCAAACGCCTCCCGAATTAGCCGCAGATATTTATCGACGTGGTTTATACATCACAGGTGGAGGGGCCTTACTTCGTGGTTTAGATCGAAGACTGAGTGGCAAGATCAAGCTTCCTGTACATATTGCAGACGATCCATTGAAAAGCGTAGTGCGCGGTACTGGGATTGGATTGAAAAATTACGATCGGTATCCATTTATTATGCGTTAAAGAGCGCAATTAAAACGGGACTACGTTGCGTAACGTCATTCTATTTATTGGTCGGTATCTAACCTTTTTTACCTTTCTGTTTTTGCAGATTGTATCACTTTGGTTTTTGTTTAGTTTCAACAAGTTTCATCAAGCGTTGTTTTTACAATCCGCCAATGAAATAACCGGCGGAATCAATAAGGAATATAAAAAACTGGAGAACTTTTTTTTACAAGGGGAGGAGAATCGTCGTTTACATCTCATGAACGATTCTTTATTAAATCTCTTGTCGCATCAAATTACTTTGCCAGACACCACCCGTCAATTAGTAACGGACACTTTAGTAATTGATTCTTCTCGTCAATACAGACGCTATTATTTTAGACCGGCCAGCGTTGTTTATAATTCTACGAATAGTGAAAAGAATTATATCCAGCTCGATCGCGGTTCCATACATGGCATAGCAGAAAATATGGCTGTGTTAAATGCAGACGGAAGTGCTGTTGGCATTGTGGTACAGGTGAGTCCGCGTTTTTCTCAAGTCATGAGTTTGCTGCACGTACGCCAAAAAATAAACGTGGCGCTTCAACTTACCGGCGATTTTGGTACGCTGGAATGGGATGGTAAAGATCCAGGCTTATTGTTGTTAAAAGGACTACCTAAAAGTGTTCTGGTAAAATTAGGCGACCCTGTTGTGGTTAGTCGGTACTCTTTTAATTTCCCTCCCGATTACCCCGTAGGAACAGTTGCTGAAATTATCAATGATAAGGGTACAAATTTTTATTTATTGAAAGTAAAGCCGGCTGCTCGATTTAACCGTCTTCAGCACGTATCTGTGGTGGAGAATCTGCAGTATGCAGAGCAAGCCACCTTAGATCGGGAAGCGCGAAAAAAAATTGATGATACTAAAAGAAGTGGTCAATGAGAGAAATAATCAGAAACCTGCTTCGGTTAGCCCTTTTTGTATTTATTGAAGTGTACCTTCTTCAGCAAATGCCCCATTTGCATCGATTTATCTCTCCTTCTCTTTATTTCCTTTTTCTGCTTTGGCTGCCTTTTTCGATTTCCCCACGCAATTTGCTTTGGATAGGCCTTATAACAGGGTTGGTGATTGACTATTTCTTACAAAGCCCTGGGCTACATGCTTCCGCTTGTCTTTGGCTTTGTTTATTTAGGCCTTTTACGATTGGTATTTTGGCTCCTCGGGTAAACAGCGAGTTCAATTATCGTGAACCTTCTCCTCAATCCTTGCTTTGGGCTCCCTACCTGGTTTATATTTTCTTATTAACGCTGGTGCATCATACTTGGCTGGTGTTTCTGGAGTGGTTGAGCTTCGGGTCTTTTAGTGATTTTCTGATCAAAATTGTTGCCTCCACGGCTATTTCAATTTTATTGATTATTCCCATTGAATTACTATTTCCTCGCAACCTTTCTTCTCGATCCAATGCCGGCCGTTGATTTTGAAGCAAATTTGGAAAGCCGTTGTAGCCAACTTATTTTGCAATTGGTATAGTGATCCATGGCCATTTATAATCAATCCCGAAGCAATACAATACGCCTAATTGTAATTATCACTTTCTTGATAATTGCATTGCAATTATTCTATTTACAACTAGTGGACCGCCGATATGAACAGCTGGCAATGGACAATGCAGTATATCCTAAAGTTATTTATCCTGAACGCGGAGTTATTTACGATCGAAAGGGGAAAGCTATTTTAAATAACACCATCATTTTTGATTTGATGGTAACGCCTGCCGAAGCAAAGGGAATTGACACCTTGGAGTTTTGCAAATTGCTAAAAATAGACACCAGCGAATTTAGAAAGCGAATAGTGGAGGCTATTATTAAAAATACCAGTGTTAGACCTTCTGTTTTTAAAGCCATGCTCACCAAAGAACTTCAGGCAAGATTTGAAGAAAACAGTTGGCGCTTCCCCGGATTCAATTTGATGGAACGACCACTACGCACCTATCCTTATCATGCAGCTGCTCATATTCTAGGTTATATCCGTGAGGCAGATAAACGTGACATTGAGCGATCCAATAATTTTTACAGACAAGGAGATTATATAGGCAAAACAGGTTTGGAAGCTTATTACGAATCGGTGTTGATGGGGCAACGTGGAGTGCAGTATATGATTAAGGACAATAAAAACAGATTAGTAGGTGCGTATGAGGGGGGCGAATATGATACCGCATCTATTGCAGGAAGAAGTTTGCATACGCATATAGATATTGAATTACAACAACTGGCAGAGGCATTAATGAGCAATAAAGTGGGTGGATTGGTTGCTATTGATCCTAATACAGGAGGAATCCTCTCAATGGTATCTGGGCCTAACTACGATCCTAACGATCTGTCTGGTTCGGAAGGGAGTAAGAATTTTAGCAGAATGCAATTAGACGTTTCGGGGCCCATGCTTAATCGTGCCATTGCCGGACGTTATGAACCTGGATCTACTTATAAGCCCTTAGGTGCATTAATTGCGCTGAACGAAAAAGTAGTGAATGCTGCATACGGCTATCCCTGCGGAGGCAGATATACTTTGTGCGGGCATGGTAAACCAGAGTGTACGCATGCCGGTGGTGGACACGCAGCTAGCTTACGTTTAGCTATTGCCAATTCTTGCAATGCCTATTTTGCACACATTTATCGATTAACGGTAGACAATCCAAGGTATAAAAATGTCTATGATGGGTATTTGCATTGGAAGGAATATATGAATGCATTTGGGTTGGGAGTACGATTGGGAGTAGATCTTCCCAATGAAAATACTGGCGGTATTCCAGACACTGTGGTTTATAACCGGGAAAATGCAGGACGATGGACTTCTTGTACAAATCTTACATTAGGAATCGGACAGGATAAAATGCAAACAACGCCTTTACAAATGGCCAATGCCATGTGTATTATTGCTAACAAAGGATTTTATTATACACCCCATTTTGTTAAGGAGATCGAGGGAGAGGGACCTGCTGATCAAAACCGATTAAAGCAGTTTCAAAAGAAGCATAATGTATTGGCCAATATTCCTGACGCAGTTTTCAATGAAGTGATAGAGGGGATGAGTGATGTGGTAAAGGTTGGAACCGCCAGAGGAGCCCAAATTGAAGGAATAGAAGTATGCGCCAAAACAGGTACGGCAGAAAATTATACCATATTGGACCGACGTAGAATTAAGCTGCCCGATAATTCAATGTTTGTATGTTTTGCGCCCAAAGAAAATCCAAAGATTGCCATAGCGGTATTTGTTCAGAATGCTGGCTTCGGGGCAACTTGGGCTGCTCCTATTGCTCGAATGATGATGGAAAAATATTTAGTGGATTCACTAACTGCTTACAGCAAATTGGATTCAGCCAGAATTGCTTCTACCAATTTAATGCCCAGTTATTTTAAACGCTTACAGTATAAGGAAGATTCTATTAGGGCCTTCAAGTGGTTTCAGATTACTAAAGACAGCGCTTATATTGATCGTTTCTCCATGCAAGGTTCAACTATGGAGTTACCATCTCCATTCAAACAAAACCCTACGGAACAAGGTTTGCCTAATTGGATTATCCTTTTATCAAACAGTTGCTTGCCGGAGCGTGCAATAAAGCAAATAAAATTATTCTCGGCATGAGAAACAATGCTGCAATATCAAAGGGAATTGATTGGAGCCTGGTTTGGATCTATTTTGCTTTAATGGTAATAGGGCTATCTACCATCTTTGCGGCTACTTATCAGGAAGGAGACCCCATTCTGCAAAGCTTTATTGCATTTAAAACAGATTATAGTAAGCAGTTTTATTTCTGGGGTGTGGCCTTGGTGGTTGGGTTTATTATTATTTTGACCGATAGTAAATTTTTCCCAACCACCGCTAATTTCTGGTATGCCGTAGGGATTATTTTTTTGCTCCTGGTATTCCCCTTCCACTCCAGAATTAAAGGAACAGAATCAATCATTCGAATAGGAGCATTTAATTTTCAGCCAGCGGAGTTTTGTAAAATAGTTGTGGCCCTAGCGCTGGCAAAATATTTTTCACGTCCTGAAACTAATTTTAATCGTGCGGGGAGTCAGTTTACTGCAACAATACTGGTATTGATTCCGGTTGGCTTAGCTATTCTACAACGCGAAACAGGCTTGGCATTGGTTTATTTCTCCTTTTTTCTTATGATGTATAGAGAAGGATTACCATCCATCATTCCCACCATTGGTTTTTCTTTTGTTATTTTAATTATTGCCAGCATTCTTATTCCTCCCAATATCTTGGCCATACTGCTATCGAGCATAGCTGTGCTATTGATTTATTTTTCCCGAAGGCAGATTCGTAGGCGTCGCCAGATTTTAACCTCGATACTATTTATTTGGGCCATTGCCGTAGGCATACAACGATTTGCAGTGCCTTTTATATTTGAAAAAGTTTTACAAAAACACCAGGTAGAGCGCATCTACAATTTGTTTGGGAAAAACAATCCTTACGATCCCGAACAAGGGGTGTTGTCGGGAGATGCTTCCAAAAAAAAGAAGGAGAGTGGTAGCAGATATAATGTTCGTCAGTCAAAAATTGCCATAGGCAGTGGAGGATTTTTTGGAAAGGGAATCTTTAGTGCCACACAAACACGTTATGATTTTGTACCTGAACAACGCACCGATTTTATTTTTTGTACCGTGGGCGAAGGATTTGGTTTTCTTGGTAGCATGCTGTTATTAGGACTTTACCTAACGCTATTATTAAAAATGATCAATATAGCAGAACGACAACGTAGTACATTTAGTCGGGTATATGCTTATGGGGTTTTATCTGTTTTCTTTTTTCACATCGTGGTTAATATGGCCATGACCATTGGATTGGCCCCTGTTATTGGAATACCTCTCCCTTTTATTAGTTATGGGGGCACTTCTTTACTCACTTTTACCGTGTTACTTGCCATATTAATTCGTCTTGATGCCGATCGACAGATGGTAATTCGCTAATCCTACCTTTGCCGCATGAAAATTATTCCCCTGTCGGAAGGTTGGTTTACTGTTGACAAGACCAAACAATTTGTTCCCTTTCATTCAACACAGGATCAAGTACAATCTATTCCGTCTGACAGTTTGTTAGTAGAGATTCAGCCTTTTGTAGTGTGCACTACCAAGGATATTATTTTGCTAGATACGGGGCTGGGTTATCGTGTGGGAGGAACGTTGCAGTTGCATGCTAATTTATACAAGGCAGGTATTGAACCACTATCGGTTACTAAGGTTATACTTTCTCACTTACATAAGGATCACTGCGGTGGCATGATCGAGGTGGAAGGAGATTTAATTAAACCAGCTTTTCCTAATGCTACGTATTATGTGCAGGAGGCAGAATTACAACATGCCGCAGCGCATATTGGTTCCTCTTATCCTGCAACTCCTGTTGAATGGATTTCCTCTTATAGTAAAGTGGTTCGGTTACAGGGAAATCAACAAATAGATGATCTTATAACTTGTACACTTTCTGGCGGGCATGCCCGTTTCCATCAAAGCATCTTGATCAGTGAAAACAATAATATAGTTTTTTATGGGGGCGATGAAGCTCCTCAGTTACAACAGATGCGTCATCGGTTTGTAGCTAAGTACGATTTTGATGGCAGACGTGCTATGGAGTTGAGACAGCAGTGGTGGAAACAAGGCCAACAAGAAGGCTGGACCTTTCTCTTTTATCACGATGTAAAAAATCCTACTTTTTCTTTTCAGTTGTCTTAAAATCTTCGCGTAGGAGGAGGTGGCCCCATTTTGCGCTGACCACCTCTGCCACGCAAACGCTCTTCTTGAACATCTCGCAGAATTCTGATAAAATCCTCTTGCAAATCATAGATCTGTATAACTCTATTATCTCCTACGATAGGACTGAATTCTTTTCGATATCTCAATTGCAATTCAATTAACTGCTGACGGGCCAGCAATTTATCTTTTCGATTTTTTACCAAAGTTTCTCTCCATTCTTTTTGGTAGCGTGCAAAAATGGGTCCAAAGGCTTCTCGCTCCTCATGATTCATCCGCATTCTTTTTTGAATGAACAGGTTCATTTTTTCAGGAATCCTATCACCAAGTGGTGGTTGGGCCTGAATGAACCCAAGTGGAAGCAAACTAATTAATAGAAAAAAATATTTCATTGCATTTCAGTTATGGGAAAATCATTAAGCAAACGTTGAATTTCCTCTTGTTGTATACCTTGAATCAATAAAGCCACATCTTTGTTTTCCGTTTCTGCTGCAGTAGCATGTAGTGAAAAGGCAGAAGTCTGGTCTGTGTACAAGGAAATATGTTCTGCCGGCACTTCTTTAATCTCTTGCTTAGCCCATTGGTTAATGGAATCTACCCCTTCACCGGATGCTAGGTCAGCAAAATAGTAAAAACTGAAAAAAAGAATACCAATGGTAACAGCAGCTGCTACATAATATTTCAATTGAAGGGGTTGTAATTGAAATAAAACAGCTCTTTTCTCGGGCGCTGATTTTGCGATTGCAAGTAATTGCGCAGGCAACTGTTCAAAATACCCATTGGGCGCTTGAATGGTTGGCTGTTGCTGCTGCAGGGGTAGTTCTGGTATAAGCCGCTTAAGTTCGTCCTGAATTTCTTCTTTGATTTCCATTTGTCTTAGTTATGATAAGTTAGGCAGGTAGAGGTTTAATGATTCAAAATATATTGTTCAATTTTTTTAGCAGCGTGGTGATAGCTGGCTTTGAGCGCTCCTTCACTGGTTTCCAACAACTTACTCATTTGTTCATAGGGCATTTCCTGATAATAGCGTAGTATAAATACCAATCTTTGCCTTTCCGGCAACTGCTGAATGGCCAATTCCAGCTTCCATTCCAGTTTTTGCGCATCAAAATGTGCGTCTGCTTTTACGCTCTCTGCCCTTTCCTGGTCCTGTTCGCTGAGAGAAGCCAGCGATTTTCTTTTTTGTTGCTCCAGAAAGCTGAGGCATTCATTTGTAGCAATGCGATAGATCCAAGTATATAGCTGACTGTCCTCCCTGAATTTTTCAAGACCGTTCCAGATCCTTACAAATGTATTTTGTGCCACATCATTAGCATCCTCATGTGATACTACCATTCTTCTTGCCAACCAGTAGATTTTTTCCTGGTATTTTTTTGCCAATGCAGTAAATGCTGCATCCTTCGTGCTAGGATCACGAAACTCAAACAAAAGTTGTTGATCTGTGTAACGAGTCATGTACCGACTTATGGTTAGACCTTGAAGATACGATGAGGTTTAACCTTTGCGTTGTAAAGCACGCTCTGCTGCTGCTACAATATCTGGAATATCCAATTGATATTTTTTTAGCAACTGTGCCGGGGTGCCACTTTCGCCGAATGTATCCTTTGTGCCAACATATTCTATAGGCACGGGACAATGTTTGGCTGCTACTTGCGCAATGGAATCGCCTAACCCACCAATAATATTATGCTCTTCGGCGGTAACCGCGCAGCCTGTTTTTTGAAGTGAGGCAATAACAGCTGCCTCATCCAGTGGCTTGATAGTATGGATATTAATTACCTCCACGCTAATTCCTTTTTCTTCCAGTTGTGCACCAGCTTGAATGGCATTCCACACCATATGGCCACAGGCAAAAATGCTGATATCTTTTCCGGTAGAAAAATGTTGCGCTTTTCCGATCTCAAAAGGATAGGTAGATGTAAAAATGGGCCAAGCCGGACGACCAAACCGTAAATAAACTGGTCCTTGATAATCTGCTATTGCTTCAGTAGCCGCTTTGGTTTGTTCATAATCACAGGGAACAATCACGGTCATGCCTGGTAGCATTTTCATCAGACCAATATCTTCCAGGATCTGGTGTGTTGCTCCATCTTCTCCCAAGGTAAGCCCTGCATGAGAGGCACAAATCTTTACATTTTTATTGCTATAAGCAACGCTTTGCCGAATTTGATCATACACCCTTCCGGTAGAAAAATTAGCAAATGTGGTTGTATACGGAATCTTTCCTCCAATAGTAAGCCCTGCGGCTACCCCAATCATATTAGCTTCTGCAATGCCACATTGAATAAATCGCTCAGGAAACTCTTTCATGAATTGATTGAGTTTTAGAGAACCAGCCAGGTCGGCTGTCAATGCCACAATATTGGAATTTTTTCTGGCAGCGGCCACAATGCCATCGCCAAATCCACTTCGGGTATCTTTTGATCCGGTTGATTGTATGTCTTTAAGCATGGGCACAAAAGTAGGGGTTAAGCAATCAATTGAAAACTGTCTGTCCGGCTTTTAATTCTTGTTCCCATTTCCAGGCTGTGGCCATGATATCCTCCAACTGATACTTGGTTTCCCACCCAAGCACTTGTAGTGCTTTATCCTTGTTGGCAAAGATGGCAACTACATCCCCAGAGCGTCGGGGACCTATTTGATAATTAAGCGCAACGCCACTGGCTTTTTCAAAAGCATTGATTACCTCTAGCACGGTGTTTCCACTTCCGGTTCCCAGGTTGAATATTTCGCAAGATTCCTTGTTGCGTTCTTGTTCCAAATAACGAAGGGCCAGGGTATGGGCGTGGGCCAAGTCACAAACATGAATATAATCCCGGATACAAGAACCGTCACGAGTGGGGTAGTCTGCACCGTGTACCCAAAGTTTTTCCAATTTTCCGATGGCTGTTTGAGTAATGGCAGGCACCAAATTCTGAGGCTTACCCAGGGGTAATTCTCCAATCAATGCGGAAGGATGGGCCCCGGCAGGATTAAAATAGCGAAGCAAAACATGCTCTGCTGCAGAATTTTTTGCGTAGGTCTGAATTATTTGTTCACTGATCTGCTTAGTAGAACCATAGGGAGACTCTGCGGTTTTGGTTGGCGTTTGTTCCGTAACTGGAATTTTGTCCGGGTTGCCATATACGGTGCAAGAGGACGAGAACACAAAATGTGAAACTCCATATTCGTCCACACACTTTAAAAGATTAATTAGGGAGAACAAATTGTTTTCAAAATACAGAAGGGGTTGTTCCACCGATTCGCCCACTGCCTTGTATGCGGCAAAATGAATAACGCCACTGATATCGGTATGCTCTTCAAATACAGCACAGGTGTCCTCGTAATTGCAGAGATCTATTTTATAATGTTGAACTTTTTTCCCAGTGATTTTTTGAACGGCATCTAAAGCGGCAGCGTGAGAGCGGGAATTATTATCTATACAGATTACTTCATAACCGTTTTCCAACAAGTCAATTATGGTGTGCGATCCAATATAGCCACAGCCACCAGTTACAACAATTTTTGCCATAGGATTAGTTACGAAGCAAAACTCTGCAATTCTGTGACTGTTTGCAAGAAAAGATTAAAAGAATCGGAGCGACCAGTAAACAAACCCCGCCAATAAAGCACTTACAGGGATGGTTAGCACCCAGGCCCAGATTAAATTAATGGTTACTCCCCAGCGAACGGCTGATAAACGTTTGGTGGCACCTACGCCCATAATTGCTCCGGTGATTGTATGCGTGGTGCTTACCGGAATTTTTAATGCTTCTGTAAGAAAAAGCGTAAGAGCACCAGCGGTTTCCGCTGCTACGCCTTCAAAAGGAGTTACTTTGGTGATTCGCGTTCCCATTGTTTTTACAATTTTCCAACCACCACTCATAGTTCCAATACCAATGGCCGCGTAACATGCAATGGGCACCCAGTTGGGCATTTCCTCAAAATTACCGATCTGTCCTCCTGCAATTAATGCAGCGGTAATAATTCCCATAACTTTTTGTGCATCATTTCCGCCATGTCCAATACTGAAAGCGGCAGAAGAGACCAGCTGCAATTTTTTAAACCACAAATTGGAATGATGCGCATTTAGTTTATTCAAATAAAGCGCAAAAAAAGCCATGATTAGCAGAATAAAAGCCAGTAAGATCCATTTGAAGTTCTTAGTATAGAAAATTACTTGCGCGTAATAATTAGTATAAACCGTTTTTCCGGCTAATTTTTCAGGATCCACTACTAAGTTGCTTTGTAAAAAGTAAATAACGTAAGCAATAACCAGGCATGAAAATATTTTGGATTGCCAGCCTTCCCCGAATGAACTTAAAAACCAAAGGGACATAATAAAAGCCATTAGCATTCCAATAACAGGAGCCAAAAAAATGAAGCTAGCCGTTTTAAGGATAACAGCGGAGTTTACAGCATCAAGCCCTGCAGCAGCAATTCCTGCTCCGGCAAACCCACCAATAAGCGTATGGGAAGAAGAAGAGGGAATGCCAAACCACCAGGTTAACAGGTTCCAGGCAATTGCCGCAATTAAACCGGCAAAAATCACCTTCATCATGTTGGCGCCACTTACCACATCGGCATTTACTGTTTTAGCCACAGTGTTAGCCACACCATGATCTTTGAAAATAAAATAGGCTACAGAGTTGAATATGGCAGCCCAAAGCACAGCCTGAAAAGGGGTAAGCACCTTGGTTGAAACCACCGTAGCAATGGAGTTGGCCGCATCATGAAAACCATTGATGAAGTCAAATATCAGTGCAAGAACAATAATGGAGATTAAGAAATTTGTCATGAGAAGTTTATGCGTATTTGAGAACAATGGATTCAATCACATTACTGGCGTCCTCACATTTATCGGTGGCCAGTTCCATTACCTGATAAATTTCACGGATCTTGATCACCTCCTTAGCGTCAGCTTCGGTAGCAAACAAGCGTTCTATACTCATGTCAAAAACATCGTCTGCCTGGTTCTCAATGCTATTGATCTTTATCATTGATTCCGTGATGGCCTTGATATTTTTCAAATCACGAAGTTGCGTAACTGCTATTTTCACTTGCTGACATCCTTGCTCAATTAATTCAGCAAATTTTTGCATGCCCATGTCATTAGTGTTGACCCGATAAAAGTTCATTTTTTTAGCAGACCCATAGATATAGTCCGCAATATCATCCAACGAAGTAGCCAGGTAGTGAATGTCTTCCCGATCAAAGGGAGTAATAAAGTTTCTGCCCAACTCGGTAAACAATCTATGCGTGAGATCGTCATTTTGATGCTCCAGATCTTCAATTACGGCAATTAACTTGGCTCTTTTATCAATATCTGTTTCTGCTACTGCTGCTTTTAGCTGAGTGCCCATTTTGGTAAGGTTATCTGCAACGCTTTCAAAAAGCTCAAAGAAGACGGTGTTCTTTGGTATGAAAATTTTTAGAAATGAATTAAGTCCTGACATATGGGAGGTTTATTTTTTCAAAAATGTGGGACGAAGATAAAGTCCTTGTACAAGCAGTAAACAATATCAAAAGACTTAATAATTAATTAATATTCGGGATTAAAATCTGCCTCAACTTTGCCCAAGATTTGGAGGCATTGCCTGTTTATAATAAAACCTTATCAATCACTTGAAAAAGAAATTGTTTGATTATTGCGCTTTGGTGCTGATGATAGCTTTGCTAATCTGTTCCAATACAAACATTTATGGACAGATGGCTGGAGAAGAGAAACCTAAAAAATGGTTTGAGTCCGTAAATCTCAGGGGATACGCACAAGCCCGCTACAACAGACTTTTTGAAACTAATTCTCAACTAAAGTGTAAACAGTGTGATCGCAGTTGGGGTGATAATGGTGGGTTTTTTATGCGTCGGATTCGGTTGATCTTTTCCGGACAAATAAGTCAACGGGTCTACTTTTATATTCAGCCTGATTTTGCAAGCAACGCTTCTTCCACTTCTCTGCATTTTGGTCAAATACGGGATGCCTATTTTGATTTGGGGCTAGACAAGGAAAATACATTTAGGGTCCGCGTTGGTCAGAGTAAGGTCCCTTTTGGTTTTGAAAATATGCAATCCAGTCAAAATCGTTTACCACTTGATCGCGCAGACGCATTGAACAGCGCTGTATCAAATGAAAGAGATATGGGCGCTTTTTTCTATTGGGCACCAGCTGCACAACGTAAATTATTTGCCGATCTGGTACGCGATGGATTAAAGGGAAGTGGGGATTATGGAATTGTTGGGTTTGGACTATATAATGGTCAAACGGCAAATCGTCCGGAAGCAAACAATAATCGTCATAAAGTAATAAGACTAACCTGGCCCTTTCAATCAGGAGATCAAATCATTGAAACAAGCATACAGGCTTATTCAGGCAAATACACTTTTTCCAAAGATCAACTCTCTACCGGAGTAAAGGCAAATCCCCAATTGACTTACATAGACCAACGTGCCGCTGCTTCTTTTATCTTATATCCCAAACCACTAGGGATTCAAGCAGAATATAATATAGGACGGGGCCCTCAATTTGATAAGCTTAGCGATTCTGTTTCTACAATGCCTTTATCGGGAGGCTATGTTACGCTTTCGCATTTCAATAAACTATCCAAAGGAAAAATCCTAATCCCTTTCACCCGCTATCATTTTTATGATGGAGGTAAAAAGCACGAACTAGATGCCAGAAGTTATAGCGTTCGCGAGCTAGAAATTGGATTTGAATGGCAGCCTGTTAAACAATTTGAACTGGTGTTGATGTACACTATTTCTGCACGTCGTTTTGAGGATTATATTAAGCAGGAAAACCTGCAAAAAGGAAGATTACTAAGGGTTCAGGCGCAGATCAATTTCTGATCACTCACTTAAAATTTTAAGTAAAAAAAGTTAATGCAAGGGAAGGGTGAATCCTATAGTTGTTCCAACCTGTGCGGTACTTCTAACATGAATCGTTTCTTCGTGTGCTTCAATAATATGTTTACAAATGGCAAGACCTAGACCACTGCCGGTGATATCTCGACTACGCCCGCTTTCTGTTCTGTAAAAGCGCTCAAAAATTCTGGAGAGATCCTTTTCGGGAATTCCAATTCCATCATCAGAAATCTCAATAAGCGCACGTTGTTCCTCAATTTTATAGATACTGGCAATAATTTTTCCATGCTGTTTTCCATACTTAATGGCGTTTTCTACCAAGTTCAGCAGCACTTGTTTGATTTTGACCTCGTCCGCATATACCAGCAATGGCGATGTGGAGCCTTTTTTTATTTCACAATAAATTTCCGCAGCATTGGCCTTGTGACTAAGCGCATCGAATACAGCAAGAATAACTTCTTGAATAATAAAAGGTTTTTTTGCAAGAGGAAGTTCTCCCCGTTCTAATTTTGAAATTTGTTCAAGGTCTGCTAATAGATTAGAAAGCCTTTCCACATTTCTGGAAGCATTTTCTAAATATCGATTTGCAAACGCAGGATCCTGCATTGCTCCTCCTAATAACGTTTCAATATAACCCTGTATGGCAAAAATGGGCGTTTTGAACTCGTGCGATAAGTTTTGAAGAAACTCCTTTCTAAACTGTTCATTCTGCCTTAGCAATTCCATTTCTTGTTGATTCTCCCTAGCCCAATCCTCTACGTCTTTGCTAACTTCTTCAATTGTTTTTTTGGGTAATAAATACTTATAGTAGATCTCTTCTTTTTTGGTGGCTTTGGTTTTATGGATGAACTTATAGATCAGTTTTATCTTTCGATCAATAAACCGTTCCAATAATGTAGCTATTACCAAATAGCTAATGCCGAATATCATCACAAAGGAGAGCAGGCCCAATTCCCATTTTCCGGTGGCCCATATGACCAACACGCTTTCTGGCGCCGATAGAATCAGTGCTGCTAGCAGGGAGAGTTGTCGAGGGGTAATATTCCTTTCTGTGCTTGCCATAAATTAGTTAGCCTAAAGTTAAGACGGATCAAGGGCTATAAAGAAAACTTATAACCAACCCCTTTAATGGTTTTAATACAATCCACGCCTAACTTCTGCCTGATTTTTCGAATATGTACGTCAATGGTCCGGTCTCCTACAATCACTTCGTTGCCCCAAATTTGTGAGAGAATTTCATTTCGCACAAAAACACAATCCGGCTTTTGGGCTAAGAGAAACAAAAGTTCAAATTCTTTTTTTGCCAGCGTAATGGCATTGCCTTGAACCGTTACCGAGTACTTTTCTGGATCAATACGGATAGTGCCAATTTCCAGCGGGCTTTTTGATGTGTTATGCTGTCTTCTGAACAAAGCTTGCAGCCTACTCAATAATACTTTAGGGCTTATGGGTTTTCCTATATAATCATCAGCACCGGTTTCAAGTCCTTTAATAACCGATCCATCGTCGTTGAGTGCGGTTAACATCACAATTAAGGTGTTGTTAAATTGTTGTTGAGATCTAAGTAAATGACACAGTTCAACGCCTGATTTTTTTGGCATCATTACATCCAGCAAAATAAGATCCGGTATATTTTTTTTTGCCTTATCAAGCGCCTCGTCGCCATCTTTTGCCAATGTAACTTCATAGCCATCGGCAACGAGATTATAGTGCAATAGCTCACGGATATCGGGTTCGTCATCAACAATCAGCACTTTACGGACCTTGCTTTCCATGAATGGTGTTTGGGCAAATTTACCTCATATTTCTTCCAAACATTTTTAATAATTTATAGGAGAACAAGAGCGGATGACCACTTATTATAATGGCCGAACAGTAACTTTGGGCTCAAATGCCCACCATTTTTAGAATAGTAATTTTCTTGCTTTTTTTAGGCTTTGCATTTTCTGATGCAATTGCTCAACCCGGTAATGGCGCATTCCAAGTACCTGCAGATTATAAACCAGAATTTCGGAGAGAACGCAATCACGAGCTTATTCAATTGGAACAGCGGCTGATTATGGACGGAGATGGTAGCAAGGACAATCGATTTACCCCTGGGGAACATGAAGCACTCAATACTGCGCTGACTCATGCGCTCCTGCAAGAGGTCAATCGGATGGCTTATCAAATTGAAACAGATCCGGTTTTTGATCATCGTCTTAAGGTAAACTATTTGGTTGGGTTAGAAAGTTTGTTGAAATTTTTCAGAGAGCATTGGAAGCGCAATGGAATAGAGGGGGTGAACCCACAGTACTTATCACTCTTAATTGCTAATTACGAAGCCTGCGTTACCAATGATAAAAATGGGATCAGCATTGCGCCCTTGGTAACACGCCTTCCTTATGATGTTGGCAACAACTTGTTGGCCGCAGGTATTTTTGAGAAAAATCCGGGCTATCAAATTTGCCGGGAAAACTTATTGCTCAAATATTGCACCCTATTGCCCGAAAGAACATTTTTTGTGTTGCAGAAAAATCCAGACGTACAATTTGCCGATAGTTTAATAAAAGCTGTTGCTCGAAAATTTTCATATCAGTTGTATGATTATGCAGCAGCCGGTGACCGCTTGGGTCAACGAATACGAGCTATTCAGGATGATGCATTTGTAGTTTTGATTGCTAGAATGTCGCAGAGCAAAAGCGGGCAACAATATTTTCCTTTTGTAGATCATATTTTACAAGGAAAAACTACGCTGGAGCAAATCGATGCGGTAAAAGAAGACACGCTTGGCTATTACCGGTTATTAGTAGCCACACAACAAGATTATGTCAAGCGTGCTATCCGGGGTGATACGGCCATGGAAGCAAAAGCATTGGCTCGTCGTTTAGAGGATAAGGCACGTTCACAATTTGTTACGGTCATTAATGGATTACACAACGAGAAGGATTTACAAGTTCGTTTTAAAATAATACAATCACTGAGTGCAGCTGAACTGTACTATTTAGCGGTTTTGTCGGATGGTACTATTTATACTTCCAGCTTTGTGCGGGGAATTTATCCGTTGATGATGTTGCGTATTGGTAATAGAGGTGATTCTTTGCTGAAAGAAGTGCGCTTTGATCGATATCGGAAGTTTATCAAGATGGCAGCGGCTTTCAACACATTGGACAATTTTCTGGCTTCTTTCCCAGCTTCTTCCAATAATAGCATCGAGGATCCGGCCAATACACTGATGCGCGCTTTTGTAAAAAATCTGGACAAAACAGATGGACTGGAGGATGGGGCCGATGTGGCAGATTCCTATGCTAGCATTGCAGAAAATCTCCCACATGTTGCCAGCCGAATGCTGGAAAATATTCGTGAAAATCAACAAGAAGCGGTCAGACAGGGAAGTCGTAAAGGAGTAGTGATCTATTCAATTCTTGAAAAATTATTTTTATCGGCAGATAGCACTCAAACCATTGATCTGACTAAAGAATTAGGGATTCCCCCAGTTTATAAAGTCCCTTTCAAGGATCTGGCTGATGATAGCGGGGTGGTTCACGTACAATTATTTATATATGGCGACAAAGACGGCATTGTGGTATTCCCCGGACTTGTTAAAATGTTCAACAATAGTAATTGGAAAATTGACCCTTCCAATAAATATTGGGTTAAGATTAAATCTGCTAAAGGGAAACCAGTTACCCTATATCTGAACCGCCCTTTACCTGAGGAGCAAAATGAGGATGCCCAGGCGCAAAAAGAGTTAAATAACTATCTCCAGCAACAAGGCATTACTCCACGCATAACCATTAACAGAGGGCATAGTTACAATGCCCCTTATACAATTGCGCAAATGTCCCCTGCTTCTAAAATAGTTTTTATGGGTTCTTGTGGCGGCTATAACATGATACACGATATTTTGGTAAAAGCACCAGATGCCCACATTATCGGAACCAAGCAGATTGCTGATGCCCCTGTTAACAACCCTTTTCTGCGTTTGCTCATGGAAAAATTACGAACTGGAAATGATATCGAATGGATCGGTTTTTGGAAGGAACTTGACCATATTGTAACCGATAAGATCTTTGAGGATTATGTGCCTCCACATAAAAACCTGGGTGCGCTGTTTATCAAGGCGTACACTAAAGCCATGTAATTTTCCCGAATCAGGGGGGCCTGATTCAGGCCTGAAATACCCGGTTCAATTTGCCGTTTTTCTTCGGTTTTTCAACCCTTGACCCCTATCTTTGCGCAAAATTTCGAGGCAGGTATGTGCTGTAGCCCCAAAAACAACTTTAAAGCCCTTCTTTTTATTCTGGTTTTTGCCTTTTCGCCATTGGTATTTAAGGCTCAGGACCATTCACAACATGAAGCCCAGCCGGATGCGCATGCCACCGAAACCGGTGCCGCAACCCCTGCTCATGAAGCTCCTGCCAAGGAAAAAAAATTTGATGCCGCCGAAGTTATTTTTGGTCACGTATTAGATGGGCACGAGTATCATTTCATGGATATCGGAACCCATCCGGTTACACTTCCCTTACCCATTATACTTTATTCGCCAAGCCGTGATACCTGGGATGTTTTTATGTCCTCTCATTTTGAACATGGACATGCAACTTATAAGGGGTATACCTTGCTTACCAAGCATACTATTCACGAATTAGAATTGGATCAAAATAAGTTTTCTGAAGGCACCATCATTCCACTTGATGCCAATGGAAAATACGACCCCGCCGTTACTTATTATGATCTATCCATGACGCGTAATGTGGTTCAAATGCTTTTGGCATTGATCATATTTACCGTAATTATGTTCCGTGTGGCAGGACGTTACAAAAAAGGAGTGGGAGTTACATCGGCGCCACAGGGTTCGCAAAGCTTATTGGAGCCCATCATTACATTTGTGCGCGACGAAGTAGCCAAGCCTAATTTAGGTCACAAATACCAACGCTATTTACCTTTTTTATTGACTGTTTTCTTCTTTATTCTTGTCAATAATATTTTTGGATTGATTCCCGGATCGGCCAACGTAACCGGAAATATTGCATTTACCGTTGTGCTGGGTTTACTTTCGTTTATAGTTATTTTATTTAGTTCCAATAAACATTACTGGGGCCATATTTTCAACCCTCCCGGAGTGCCACTGGGTGTAAAATTTATTTTAGTTCCCGTTGAATTTTTAAGCGTATTCATTAAGCCGTTTGCATTGATTATTCGTCTTTTTGCCAATATGGTGGCCGGACACATTATTATAATTTGTTTGATATCGCTCATTTTCATATTTGGCGAACTAAGTCCCATTGCCGGTTGGGGCGCAGCACCCTTATCCATTGGATTTACCGTATTTATATACCTGATCGAAGTGCTGGTAGCATTTCTTCAGGCATTTATTTTCACCATGCTCAGTGCCGTATTTATTGGTCAAGCCCTGGAGGGCGACCATCATGATGCAGCAGATGGAGCGCATCATTAATTTTTATTTTTTAACCCTCAATATAACCCACATGGATCTTATGAATGTAATGCTGCTAGCTGAAGTTGCAAATGCAGGTGGTGCCGTAGGAGCAGGTCTTGCTGCTATTGGAGCCGGTATTGGTATCGGACAGATTGGTAAAGGAGCCCTTGAGGCCATTGCCCGTCAGCCTGAAGCCAGCAACGACATCCGCGGCAACATGATCTTGACAGCTGCCCTTGTAGAAGGAGCTGCGCTGTTTGCGATCATCGTAGGCTTTTTGGCCATGGTACTCTAAGTACTGGTCACCTAACTACTGCGTCCTATGCACAGGGCGGATGGCGCAGTAGTTCACTTTAAACAACAAAATTCATTATAGCATGAATCTGTTAACTCCTGGTTTTGGTCTGCTGATTTGGACGCTCCTAGCGTTTCTAGTAGTCTTTTACCTGCTTGCAAAATTTGCATGGCCTGCTATCATCAATGGATTGAACGAACGCGAACAAAGCATTGCTTCTTCCTTGGAAACAGCCAAGCGTGTTCAGGCTGAGATGGTGCAGTTGAAAAACGACAACGAAGCTTTATTGGCAAAGGCACGTGAAGAGCGTGCGCAATTGCTAAAAGAAGCCCGCGAAACAAAAGACCGCATCATTGCCGAATCCAAAGAGCAGGCAAAAATGGAAGCCAATAAAATTATGGCAGAAACACAAGCTGCTATTCAGGCGCAACAAATGGCTGCACTTACTGAAGTAAAAAACCAGGTTGGAAAGTTGGTGATTGAAGTCAGTGAAAAAGTACTTCGAAAAGAACTAGAAAATAAGGCTGCGCAGGAAGCGCATATTAAAGGCCTTGTTGATGGTGTTAAAATGAACTAATTCCACCCCATGCCTAATCCACGTTTAGCTGCCCGATATGCCAAATCCCTGCTGGATCTTTCTGTAGAGAAAGGTCAGTTGGAGCAGGTTTATGCCGATATGCAGTGGTTACATGAAGTGTGCAAGAATAGTCGGGACTTTGCAAACATGCTCCGTAGCCCCATCATCAAATCTGATGTGAAGGGTAAAATTATACGCGCTGTTACACAAACGCATTTGAACGAGTTGACCAATGCTTTCAATCAATTATTGGTTACCAAAAACAGAGAAAGTTATTTACCAGAGATCTGCACGGCTTTTATCAAAACGTATAAAGAACAGAAGGGAATTAAAACCGTTCAATTGACCACAGCATCTCCGGTAACAACCGAATTGAAACAGTCCATATTAGAGCAGGTGAAAAAATCCGGAGGGTACACGCAGGTTGAACTACAAGAAAAAGTTGATCCAGCGTTGATCGGTGGATTTGTATTGCAAGTAGACGATAAGCTAATTGATGCCAGCGTGGCCTACGACCTAAAGGCTATCGCAAAACAATTTGAGAACAACGATTTTGTATATAAGATCAAATAACAAGTAAATCAAGTTATATGCCAGAGATTAAACCCGATGAAATTAGTGCCATACTCAGACAACAGCTGAGTAATTTCAATGCTGCTGCTGACCTGGAAGAAGTAGGCACGGTATTACAAATCGGAGATGGAATTGCCCGTGTATATGGTTTAGGAAATGTACGTTATGGCGAACTCGTGGAATTTGAAAATGGTGTACGTGCCATTGCCCTAAACCTAGAAGAAGATAACGTGGGTGTGGTATTGATGGGAGAAACCGGAGGTATTCAAGAAGGTGCTAAAGTAAAACGTACCGGACAGATCGCTTCTATCAAAATGGGTGAGGGAATGTTAGGTCGTGTAGTAAATACTTTAGGACAACCCATCGATGGTAAGGGTCCGATTACCGGCGACCTATATGAAATGCCATTGGAGCGTAAAGCACCCGGGGTAATTTATCGTGAGCCTGTAAAAGAGCCATTGCAAACAGGTATCAAAGCTATCGATGCCATGATCCCTATCGGACGTGGTCAGCGTGAGTTAGTAATTGGTGACCGTCAAACCGGAAAAACCGCCATTTGCTTAGACACCATTATCAATCAAAAAGAATTTTACAAAGCAGGCAAACCTGTTTACTGTATTTATGTGGCTATCGGACAGAAAGCTTCTACCATTGCAGGTGTAATGAAAACATTACAGGACAATGGAGCCATGGATTATACCATCATTGTGGCGGCTTCGGCCTCTGATCCGGCACCACTTCAATTCTATGCACCATTTGCCGGTGCTGCCATTGGAGAATTTTTTCGTGACACCGGTCGTCCTGCATTGATCATATATGACGATCTTTCAAAGCAGGCGGTTGCTTACCGTGAGGTTTCCTTGTTGCTTCGTCGCCCTCCCGGACGTGAGGCTTACCCTGGAGACGTATTCTATCTGCACAGTCGTTTGTTGGAGCGCGCCGCTAAGGTGATCAATGATGATAATGTAGCCAAGAACATGAATGATGTTCCGGATAGCATTCGTCATTTAATCAAAGGAGGAGGATCACTTACCGCACTTCCGATTATTGAAACACAAGCGGGCGACGTGTCTGCTTATATTCCAACCAACGTAATTTCAATTACGGATGGTCAAATATTCCTGGAAACCAACCTATTCCTTTCTGGAATTAGACCCGCCATTAACGTGGGTATTTCAGTAAGCCGTGTGGGAGGTAATGCACAGATCAAGTCCATGAAAAAAGTGGCAGGTACCCTTAAATTAGACCAAGCACTTTACCGTGAGTTGGAGGCCTTCTCCAAATTTGGTGGAGACTTGGATGCTGCTACCAAGAATGTAATTGACAAGGGAGCACGTAACGTAGAAATTTTGAAGCAAGCTCAATACACTCCATTTACCGTGGAGAAGCAGGTAGCTATCATCTACCTTGGTACAAACGGATTATTAAGGGATGTTGCCGTTAATCGCGTGAAAGAGTTTGAAGAACATTTCTTAATGGAAATGGAAAACAAACTTGCAGATGTGATGGCAGAATTCAAAAAAGGTAGTCTGCCTGAAGAAGGTATCAAGAAAATGGTGGAGCTTGCCAAAGGTTTGATCCCTCAGTATAAGAAGTAGTTGATCAATCTTCTATCGCTTCATCTTTTGCATTGGCAAGCATTGCCCTGGAACTGATCCGCAATGGATTGCTTCTATCTGCTGCATAACCCTTACGTTGGTTGATAATATCAATACAAGTAAAAGCAGCTGTCATAAATGAAGTAGGGTCTGCACTATTTTTTCCAGCAATATCAAATGCCACGCCATGATCGGGTGAAGTGCGTATTACAGGAAGCCCTGCCGTGTAGTTAACTCCATCACCTCCGGCCAATGTTTTAAAGGGCACCAATCCCTGATCATGATACATGGCCAACACGGCATCAAATTGCGCATAGCTTCCTCTGGCAAAGAATGCATCGGCAGGGTAAGGCCCTACTGCAAGAATGTTATTATTCTTTGCTTCTTTAATAGCCGGACCAATTATAGATTCCTCTTCTTTCCCAATTAACCCCTCATCGCCAGCGTGAGGGTTTAAACCCAGCACCGCAATACGTGGTCTGTTTATGCCAAAATCCTTTTGTAGACTTTGATGTAAGGTTTGGATTTTAGAGATAATTTTCTCCTTGGTCAATTGTCCGGCTACTTGCGCAACGGAAACATGTTCCGTAACCAAGGCTACCCGTAATGCAGTTGCCGTCATCAACATGACCACCTCCTTGGCTCCAAAAAAATCTTTCAAGAATGGAGTATGTCCAGTATAGGCAAAATCAAAGGACTGAATATTTTTCTTATGAATAGGAGCGGTCAATAAACCATCAATTTGTTGCTGCTTCAAAGCGGATACAGCAGTTTTCAAGGAAAGCACACCGTACTTACCGCCCTCTGGTGTAAGTTCTCCTGGGGTAATATTTACTTCTTCTTCCCAGCAATTGAAAACGTTGATCTGTTTATGATTAATTCGATTCAATTCTTTACAGCTGGTATAATTCAAGTTGCAATCAGGAATGGTTTTCTTGTAAAAATTAATAGCCTTGTTGGAAGCAAAAATCACAGGGGTGCAGTGATCCAGCATTCTGCTGTCCATAAATGTTTTGATGATGATTTCAATGCCAATACCATTAAGGTCTCCACAAGAAATGCCAATTACCGGTTTGGGTGTATTCATGCTTTTGAATTGCAGTAAAATTACGAATAATTGCTTGGCCAATCCGAGTACATTTGTAGCCATGTACACCCTGAAAAAATCCCTTGGCCAACATTTTTTGCAAGATGAAAACATTTGCAGAAAAATTGTGGAGGCCTTACAACAGCGGCCTGTTCACCAGCTGTTAGAGGTTGGTCCGGGGGGCGGTGCACTCACCAAGCATCTTCTTAATCTTCCCGGCCTTTCTTTTAAAGCGGTGGAATTAGATCAGGAAAAAGTGGAATACCTCCTAAAAACTTATCCGGCTTTGGAAGGAAAAATCATTCACCAGAGTTTTTTGGATTTGCAACCTCCGTTTCAAGGAATCTTTACCGTAATTGGCAACTTTCCCTATAATATTTCTACGCAAATACTTTTTCATGTTTTGGAGTGGCGCCAACAAATAGATGTGGTAATAGGCATGTTTCAAAAGGAAGTGGCACAGCGTGCCGCAGCTTCGCATGGAAGTAAAACCTATGGTGTATTAAGTGTATTGATTCAGGCATTTTTTGAGGTTGAATATTTATTTGATGTGGCACCCGGATGTTTCAATCCGCCACCCAAAGTAAATAGTGGAGTTATTCGGTTGTGCCCACGAAAAGTATCGCCACCCATGCGAAGTGAAAAGGAGTTTACCCTATTAGTAAAAACGGCCTTTAACCAACGGCGCAAAACATTGCGCAATGCTTGTAAATCTCTTTTTGATCAATCCACGCTGGCCGATTCTTTATTTTTAAAAAGAGCGGAACAACTTTCTGTAGAAGAATTTGCTGCATTGAGTTTTCGAATGCGGCAGTCCGGGACTGCTTAATTTTGTAGGTTCAGTATGAGTTCAACAATGTCACAACATATTGTTTTGATCACCGGTAATGCACATCCTGTGTTAGCCAGTTCATTGGAGGCGGCTGGTTATAAAGTGGATCAACGGTCAACCATTTCTCAAGAAGAGGCCAGCGCTTGTATTAAAAATTATACCGGACTTATTTTAACTACACGGATCAAAGCAAATCAAGCACTTTTACAAAATGCAGTGCTGCTAAAGTGGATCGGCAGGTTAGGAAGTGGCATGGAATTGATCGATACTGATTTTGCCGCCCAGCAAGGAATTGTTTGCGTCAGCAGTCCGGAGGGAAATCGTCTTTCTGTTGCGGAGCATGTATTGGGAATGATCTTAGGGCTGAATCATAAAATAGCTGCTGCTGATCTGGAAATTCGTAACCGCCAATGGAGAAGAGAACTGAACCGGGGTATAGAATTGAGTGGTAAAACAGTGGGTATTATTGGATTTGGTAATACCGGTGGTGAACTGGCCAGATTATTAGTTCCATTCAACGTTAACTTGCTGGTTTACGATAAATATAAAACTGGCTTTGGTAATGAATTTGTGAAGGAATCCACGCTCGAAACCATTCAACAACAAGCTGATATTATTAGTTTTCATGTACCCCTCACTAATCTTACTTCGGGTATGGTTAACACCCAATTTTTAAACATGCTGCAAAAGCAACCCCTGTTAGTGAATACATCTCGGGGTGGTATTGTTAACCTGGAACAACTAATTCTTGCTTTGGAACAAAAAAAGTTAAGGGGGGCAGCACTAGACGTACTACCCAACGAAAACCTAAGTTCTTACACACCCCTTGAGAATGAACAACTTGAGCAGCTAATTCAGCGGGAAAATGTATTGCTTACCCCGCATATAGCAGGATACAGCATAGAGGCTTTTGAAAGAATGTCTACCATTTTATTGGGTAAGCTAGGGATCAAGGTGGTTTTTTAAATGTTGTATATTTGCACTACGCGCAACGCTTCGGTAACTACTGAGGCGTTGCTCTTTTTTAACAACAAGCCAAGAGAATGAGTACTATTCAGTATGTAACACAGGAAACCTTAGCGCAAATGAAAGCTGAAGTGCAGCGTATGCGCGCAGTGGATCGTCCGGCAGCCAGCAAAGCCATTGCAGAAGCCCGTGAAAAAGGGGATTTAAAAGAGAATGCCGAATACGATGCGGCCAAAGAGGCCCAAGGTATATTAGAGGCACGCATTGCTGCGCTTGAAGGAGTGTTGGCCAATGTGCGCGTGCTGGACGAATCTGCCATTGACACCAGCAAAGTTTCTATTTTAACCAAAGTAACCCTTACCAATCTTAAAAACAATAAGCAGGTTGTTTACAAAATTGTAAGTGAGAATGAGGCAGATCTCAAAGCCGGAAAAATTTCTGTGACTTCTCCTATTGGAAAAGGAATTCTTGGTAAGAAAACAGGAGAAACAGCGGAAGTGGTAGCTCCGGCCGGCACATTAAATTTTCGAATTGATTCTATCACGGCAGGATAAATTTTAAACTATGACTTTGTTTTCCAAAATCATCAATGGTCAACTTCCCTGTTATAAGATAGCAGAGAGTCAACAGTTCATTGCATTTCTGGATGTGTTTCCACTTCGCGAAGGACATGTGTTAGTGGTGCCTAAAATAGAAGTTGATAAAATTTTTGATCTACCGGATTCTTATTTGCAGGAAATGTTAGTTTTTGCCAAACCTATTGCCAAGGCCATTGAAAAAACATTTCCCTGTGCGCGCTGCGGGGTGGAGGTAATAGGATTGGAAGTTCCTCATGCGCATATGCATTTAATTCCCATCAATACTGCTAATGATTTGAATTTTGCGCAACCGGGAAAAATAAAAGCAACGGATCAAGAGCTACAACAAGTACAAGAAAAGTTACTTGCAAACCTATAGCCGATCGGGGTTTTGCGCAATAAATTCGGCCCAACTTTTTTTACGTCCCTTTTTTAATAAAGGATTTCCGCTTGTTTCCAAATGATGGCAAAACGCAACAGCCAAAGCATCGGTTGCGTCTAAGTACTTTGGGCTGTCTTTAAATTGTAAAAGCTGCTGAAGCATCTTCATGACTTGCTCTTTACTAGCGTTCCCATTTCCTGTTACGGCCTGTTTTATTTTTTTAGGAGAATATTCTGTTACCTCCAAGCCATGCCTCATGGCAGCTGCAATACTTACGCCTTGGGCTCTTCCCAGTTTGAGCATGCTCTGCACGTTCTTCCCAAAAAAAGGAGCTTCAATGGCAAAAGCGGTAGGCTTGTATTGTGCAATCAACCCACTTACCGTATTGAAAATTAACTGCAGCCTTTTGTGATTGTCTTTGATCTTTCCAGGTTTTAAAACGCCCAGATCAAGCAAAGTAACTTTTTGTTTCTCCACTTTAATTAGTCCGTATCCCATGACCACGGTACCCGGATCAATTCCTAAAATTATTTTAGTGGCTGCTTGCAATACCCCAGTATTTTTACAAGATTAATGAAGCTGTCTCGAATAAGCAAACCAATCTTCAGCGCACTAATTGGACCACTCCTTTTATTGATATTGGGTGTTGCCATTTGGCAGGTACTCGGGTCTGGCCCGCAGTGGCTTTTATTCAAAGAGAATCTTCATTTGGTTTTTACAGAGACTCAGTTACTTCCTTTTCTGTTGTTGGTTTTATTAATGCCAGTGAACTGGTTACTGGAGGCCTATAAATGGAAGCTGGTGCTGCAGGGTATTCAATCTGTTTCAATTTGGACGGCTTTTAGGGCCACATTATCAGGAGTTTCTTTTTCTGTGCTACTGCCCAATCGGGTAGGGGATTACCTGGGACGAGTTATTTATTTGCCCACTGAAAAACGGGCCACTGCGGTGGCGGTTACCATGGTAGCAAGCATGAGTCAGTTAATCTGGACAATTTTCTTTGGTCTGCTCGCTATCATTTACCTGCATTCACTATTAGTGACAGAATTTTTTCTACCTTCTTCTTTTTATATCCTTGCAGGTGGCGTGTTGTTTCTTTTGCTATTGATTCTTTTATTATTGTTCTTTAGAATTTCCATAGTAGTTGTTAAACTTTCTACGCTAATCAATCATCCACGATTTACCAGTTGGATAAAGGGTCCACAGCATTTAACTCAAGTTCAGTTATTGCAGTTATTGGGGCTTTCGTTTATCCGTTATATTATTTTTTTATTTCAGTATGGGGCAGCACTTGCTGCATTTATGATTTTGTTAAATCCACTGGATTGGATAGCCGGCATTAGTTTTACCTTTTTAGTACTATCGGTGGTCCCTAACTTCGCAGTGGCTGACTTAGGGGTGCGTGGGTTTGTGAGTGTTGGGATACTTGGATTTTTTACGATGAATAAAGCCGGTATATTACTGGCTGTTAGTATGGTGTGGTTGGTGAACTTAATGCTTCCTGCTGCTATGGGCGCGTTATTATTAATAGGAGTACAAAAATTTTGGAAACATGTATCGTAGAGCATTCGCGCTTCTTTTAGGACTGGTCTTGATTTCCACGGCTTTTACCAATTCATCAGAGCAAATAACCGATTCCTCTTTTTGTGGCATTCGTAACACCTGTTTCAAAGAAGAAGAACGAATCACCTACACCGTATACTATACAGTGATCGGACTTTATATCAATGCTGGTACTGCTGTATTTACAACCAAACTGGATAAGCTAAATGGCAAACCTGTTTATCACGTAGTGGGCACCGGCGTTACACATCCTTCTTACGATTGGATATATCGAGTCAGGGATCGTTATGAGAGCTACATAGATACTAACACTTTGCAACCTTTACGCTTTGTTCGCAATGTGGAAGAGGGAGGATACAAGATCAATCAACTTTACGATTTCAATAAAAGCACCAACATTGCTGCTACCACCAAAGGAGAATATGCGGTGCCGGCCTGTGTGCAAGATGTATTGAGCTCCATCTATTATGCGCGTAATATTGACTTCGGCAGATTTAAACCTGGAGACAAAATTCCATTTACCATGTTCTTGGATTATGAAAATTTCAATCTCTTTATCCGCTATCATGGAAAAGAAACCATCAAAACGCGCTACGGCATTTTTAGAACTATCAAGTTTAGTCCTCTATTGGTCAAGGGCACCATTTTTGAAGGTGGAGAAAAAATGACAGTGTGGGTTACCGACGATGCTAATCATATTCCTGTGCGTATCGAAAGCCCAATAGTAGTAGGAAAAGTAAAAGTAGACATGATGAGTTATGCTAATCTGCGGCATCCCCTCAACTCCTTTGTGCGGCTTCGTTGATTAGTTGAGACTATCGAGTGTAAAAAAATCTTTTGGCCTTATTCCCTTTTCTGTTTCCTGTACTGTGCAGCATTCTACTTTGGGATCATGTTCAAAAAACAAAATGTAATCATTCTCTACAGCTTCCTTTAGAAAAGATTTTTTTTCCTTCAGCGTGGTCATTGGAAACATGTCGTATCCCATTATATATGGAAGGGGTATATGTCCTTGAGAGGGTAATAAATCTGCCATGAAAACCAGGGTGCGGTCCTTGTATTTAATTTGAGGCAACATCATGGCACGTGTGTGCCCATCTGCAATGCGAACTGAAATAGAGTCGGAAAATGTTGCAGCAGCCAACTGATTAATTGAATTTTCTCTGGTGGGGATAGGAATGAATTTTAACTGACCATTTTCCTGAATTGGCAAAATATTCTCTTTTAAAAAAGATGCTTTTTCGCGATCATTTGGGCTGATGGCCCATTGCCAGTGTTCTTCATTTGACCACACTTTTGCATTTTTAAAATTGGGAACTAGTTTATCTCCCTCGCGACAAATAGTTCCTCCGCAATGATCAAAATGCAGATGTGTTAAAATCACATCCGTGATATCATCTCGATGAAAACCAAATTTGGCCAAGGATTTGTCCAGTGAATCCTCGCCATGAAGATGGTAGTGACTGAAAAACTTAGCATCTTGTTTATCTCCATTTCCATTGTCAATCAGGATCAACCTGTTTCCATCCTCAATGAGTAAACTGCGAAGGGCCCATGAACACAGGTTATTTTCGTCTGCCGGATTTACCTTATTCCAAATGCTTTTGGGAACCACGCCAAACATGGCACCTCCATCCAATTTAAAAAATCCTGTATTGATACTATACAGTCGCATGTGTTTTTCTTTTCTCTACTTGCGTAAAGACCAGCAATAAAAAGCCCAAAATAAAGAAAACCATCAAGGCCAAGACGGAGCTGCGTTGAGATCCCATTAATTCAGTGATATAGCCAAAGCCAAGCAAACCAATTACCGTAGCAATTTTTTCTGTTACATCATAGAAACTAAAATAAGAAGCGGTATCGTGGGTTTCGGGCATCAGGTTTGAGTAGGTAGAACGGCTCAGCGATTGAGTGCCACCCATCATAAATCCTACAAAGACGGCTAATCCATAAAACTCATAAATGCCACCAACCGGAAGATTATAGCCAATGATACAACCCACACACCAAAAACCAACCAGTATCATGAGTGTTTGCATATTTCCAATTAGGGCTGAAAGGCGAGCAATAGTAAAAGCTCCGGGGATAGCAATTAACTGAATAATTAGTATGGCTCCTATTAAATTAGGTGTAGGGATCTGCAGTTCGCTCTTACCATAAAATGCAGCTACCAGCATAACGGTTTGCACTCCCATATTATAGCAAAAGAAGGCACTTAAAAATCTACTTAGCTTGTGTTGCTCTTTTAATTGATGCCACACCATGCGAAGCTCCTTGTATCCCTTTGTTATGATATTATGTTGAAGGTCTCCTTGGTCTGAAGGTTTACTATTAGGCATTTTACTAAGTGAATAAGAACCAAAACCAAACCACCAAAGTCCAACCAGTAAAAAACAAATTCTGAACTGAATGGTTGTGCTATCATCTCCGCCCACAATAGATGGGACAAATACAAAAACAAAACAAATCAATTGCAATATCACCGAACCAACATAGCCATAGGAAAAACCGCGTGCACTGATTCGATCCCTGTCTTCGGGTGCCGCAATCTCAGGTAAAAAAGAATTATAAAAAACCCAACTGGCCCAAAATCCAATACAGGCTAACACCATACAAAACAAGCCCCAGCCTAAGGTGTGTCTTTCAAAAAAGAATAAGCCACTACAACCAATACTTCCCATGGTGAGAAAAAATCGCATAAATGATTTTTTATTCCCTTTTAAATCTGCAATAGCAGAAAGCAATGGCGAAATACAAGCCCCAATGAGCAAGGCAATGGCAATTGTATAATTGTAGAGTGCTGAGTTTTCATAGGTTCGTCCTAAAAAAGTAACTGCCGTAGGCGAAACAAAACGATCGTCTACTGCAATGGCTTCAAAATAGGCAGGAAAAATGGTGGAAGTAATGACCAGGCTGTAAGCAGAGTTTGCCCAATCATACATTGCCCAGGCATTGACCACTTTTTTAGAAGCCGTTTGCATTGGTTGAGTTTGAGTATTAAATATAGGTAATTAACAACTTAAGGTGCCGTTATAAATTAAAATAAACAGCAGTACCCCCATGAATATGCGATAGTAAGCAAAAAATTTAAAGCCATTATGTTGCAAAAAACCAATAAAGAACTTTATGGTGATGATGGCTACCACAAATGCTACTAAATTTCCTATTGCAAATAATTGAAGGTGTGTGGAGGTGATTGAAGAAGCCGTTTTCAATAATTTATATCCAGTGGCCGCTGCCATGGTAGGAACGGCCAGAAAAAACGAAAATTCTGCAGCTACTTTTCGATTGAGTTTTTGCTGCATACCGCCGATGATGCTGGCGGCACTTCTGCTTACGCCTGGTACCATGGCTAAGCACTGCCAACATCCGATTAAAAATGCAGATTTGAAAGAAACCTGCTCTTCTTCATGTATCAATGGGGTTTTAAAAAAATTATCAATGAATAATAACACGATGCCCCCCGCTACTAAACTAATTGCAACGGTTAATGTACTCTCTAATAATGAATCAATCCAGTCGGAAAGTAAAAATCCAATCACTAAGGCCGGCAAAACTGCAAAGCCAAGTTTGAAATAAAAACCAAACCGTTTTTGCATAGAAGCGGCTGGCATAAAAAACTTTTTCCAGTATAAAACCACCACAGCTAATATGGCCCCCAGCTGAATACCTACTGTAAATAATTTTGTAAAATCATTGTCCGGAACGGTTAACAACTTTTCAGCAATGATCATGTGGCCAGTTGAAGAGATGGGTAAAAACTCGGTGAATCCCTCTACAATGGCAATAAGAATAGCTTCGAGCAAATCCATGCTTATTTCTTAAAGATGGCAACGATCTCTATAATCAATCCCGCAATTATCATTAGCGGTGCTACGGTTATTCGAATAGGACTATACACTGCTGCTTTATTAAAAACAGTAGGATCTGTGTTGCTTTGTCCGCCTGCCATTAAAAACATGCCAAGGACTATCAAGGCCAGTCCGCCTAACATCCATTTATAATTCTTTTTTCCAAACAAGGATCCACTCTCTGTGCTCATGGGTAGAAATTTTGAATCAATAAAGTTCGTCCAGTTTCATTTTTAAATACTTGATCACACTGCGATGCGTACTAAAAAGCGTTATGCCAATACCTAATAAAATCAGGGCAAAAAATAATAAAGAAAGACTGTAAACATCTCTAATAGCTTTAAGCTCTGGCAAAATACTCTCTGCAATTTTTACAAATACAAAAACAGCTCCGGATGCAATGGTACCACTTACTGCCCCGTTTACAATTGCTTTTTTATTCATGGGCCAAGCAATAAACCATCGTGTTGCGCCAACCATCTGCATGGTTTTAATTAAAAATCGATTGCTGAACATCGCTAATCGGATAGTGTTGTCAATCAACGCAATTACCACAGCAGCCAATAAAAGGGCAACTGATAATAAGATCATGCTGATGCGCTTAATATTTTTATTGAGATTATCGACCAGGGCTTTTGGATAGGCCATCTCGCTAACATAGGTTTGTTTTTGAAGATCAGCTTGAATACGCACCAGCGAATCAGCGTTCATATACTCTTGCTTCACCTTAAAATTGATACTATTGGGAAGCGGATTGGCGTCCAGAATACCATCCCAGGATTTATTTCCATCAGCCAAAAAGATCTCTCTGGCTTTTTCCTTATTCACAAACTCAATTGATTTTACATAAGGTTTGTTTGCGATATAGGTGTAAAGTGTTGCACTGTCTATAGGGTTTAGATCCCCCCTAAGCTCGGCACGCACTTCTACGCTTTCCTTAAAATAATCACCCAGTTTAGTAGCATTGATCACCAGCCAGCCGATTACACCCAATAGTAGCAGTACCAGCGTAACTCCGAGAATGGACATAAAATAGGAAGGTTTGCCTCGTCTGATCGATGATTTTCCTGGTTGTGCCATAGGAGCAAATATAAAAGTTTAACGTTACAAACCGTATTTTTGGTGCCCTTATGGAATACGACTTTCGGAGAATAGAAAAGAAGTGGCAAGCAATTTGGAAAGAGCATCAGGTCAATAAAGTATCAGTTGATCTTAACCGACCCAAATGTTATGTGCTGGATATGTTTCCTTACCCCAGTGGTGCAGGATTACATGTGGGTCATCCATTAGGATATATTGCCTCTGATATTTATAGTAGATACAAAAAGTTAAAAGGTTTTAACGTTCTGCACCCAATGGGATTTGACAGTTTTGGATTACCTGCAGAGCAATATGCATTAGATACAGGTCAACATCCTGCTGTTACTACAGAGAAAAACATCGCCACTTTTAAATCACAGCTCGATAATATCGGTTTCTGCTATGACTGGAGTAGAGAAGTACGCACAAGCGATGCCTCCTATTACAAATGGACACAATGGATTTTTTTACAACTATTCGATAGCTATTATAATACGCAACTTCAAAAAGCGGAACCTATCTCTGCTTTAGTAGCGTCGTTTGAAACAAGTGGTAATTCAGTTCATCCTTGTCCCGGCGAACCTGCTTTACAGTTTAGCGCCGCAGATTGGAGAAACTATACAGAAAAAAATCAGCAAGCTATTTTAATGTACTACAGATTGGCTTACTGTGGCACAGGTGAAGTTAATTGGTGCGAGGCATTAGGGACGGTGCTTGCCAACGACGAAGTAGTCAACGGAGTAAGTGAAAGAGGCGGCCATCCGGTGGTCAAGAAAAAATTAAGACAGTGGTATTTGCGGATCACTTCCTATGCAGACCGTTTGTTGGAAGGGCTGAATAAAGTTGCGTTCAGTGACGCAATGAAGGAAATGCAAACCAACTGGATTGGAAAATCAAGTGGCGCAGAGATTGATTTTGCTATCGCGAACACAACCCATAAAATCCGAGTATATACTACCCGCCCGGATACACTCTTTGGTGTGGACTTTATGGTACTGGCACCTGAACATGAACTGGCATCTCAATTGCCCAGCCCCGATCAGGCAAAAGCGGTTGGGGAGTATATTAATTGGGTCAAAAGCCGCAGCGAAAGAGAAAGGATGGCAGAGAAAAAAATCAGCGGTGTATTTACAGGGGCCTACGCAGTTCATCCCTTTGATCCCGGCAGAAAAATTCCCATTTGGCTGGCCGAGTATGTATTGGCAGGGTATGGAACCGGAGCAATTATGGCTGTCCCCTGCGGGGACGAACGGGACCACCGCTTTGCCACTCATTTTTCTATTCCTGTCACAAATATTGTAGGCGAACTATATACCGGCGCCGATGCCATTACTTCCAAAGATGCGACTCTGGTCAATTCAGGTTTCTTAACCGGACTTTCCATGACTCAGGCTATTGAGGTAGCCATAGATGAAGTGGAGAAGCTGGGCATTGGGGTTCGCAAATTCAACTATAAAATGCGGGATGCCGCTTTTAGCCGGCAACGGTATTGGGGCGAACCCTTCCCCATTGCCTGGGATGGCCAAACGCCAGTTCCACTAGGTTTGAATAAGCTTCCGCTGGAACTTCCAAAAGTAGATTCTTATAGGCCCGGGCCAGACGGGCAGGGGCCTCTGGCCAATATTCCGGAGTGGATGGACCAGAGATTGGAGACCAATACCATGCCTGGGTACGCGGGTTCGTCCTGGTATTTTTTACGGTTCATGGACCCCAATAATAGCTCCACTTTTTGCGACCGAAAGATTTCTGACTATTGGAACCAGGTAGATCTATATATTGGAGGAACAGAACATGCGGTGGGCCATTTGCTGTATAGCCGAATGTGGACCAAAGCGCTTTATGATCTTGGGCATATTGGTTTTGACGAACCCTTTAAGCAATTGTTGAATCAGGGAATGATCCAGGGCTCGTCTCGATTTGTATATCGTATACACGGTACGAATAAATTCGTAAGCTACGGATTAATAAATAATTACGAATGTGATTCCATTCATGTGGATGTGAACATTGTAGACGGGCTTGAACTTGATCAGGAGGCGTTCAGAAACTGGAAACCCGAGTTTTCAAACACTGAGTTTCTTCTGGAGGATGGAAAATACATCTGCGGAAGCGAGGTAGAAAAAATGAGCAAGAGCAAGTTCAATACGATTAACCCGGACATGCTTGTTGAGAGATATGGTGCTGATACATTTAGGATGTACGAAATGTTTCTTGGTCCAATTGAAATGAGCAAACCATGGGATACCAAGGGTATTGAAGGGGTGCACCGCTTCCTAAAGAAGTTTTGGAGATTATATGTTGGTGATAACGGCCAGATGCGAGTTGTAGATGCTCCTGCCAGCGCTGCAGAGCTAAAGGTTTTGCACCAAGCTATCCGCAAAACGGAGCAGGACACCGAACGGTTTAGTTTCAACACCGTGGTTAGCGGATTTATGATTGCCGTGAACGAACTCACCGATTTAAAATGCCAGTCCCGAGAAATCCTTCTACCGCTGCTGGTTCTTCTTCAGCCCTACGCCCCGCATATTTCTGAGGAACTTTACACCCTGCTGGAGCCAGCCAAGGGCCTGCCTGTCGGACCCGGTTTGAACGGAGCTACTTACCCTGTTTTTGAAGAAAAATTCGTGGCCGAAACCACCAAGCTCTACCCGGTGGCTATCAACGGAAAAACCCGTACCCAACTGGAGCTACCCCTTTCGATAACCGCCGCCGAGGTAGAGGCTCTGATTAAGGCTGATCCTATTGTGCAAAAATGGCTTGAAGGCAAACCTCCCAAAAAAGTAATCTACGTCCCCAATCGGATGATTAATGTGGTACAGTAAGAGGCAGGTAGCACACGCAACTGCTTG
>Ga0194120_10000910_pt1 | contig 55137 bp, 64 predicted proteins | sample TA2MahCa65mmetaG_FD_148642 | JGI IMG/M metagenome (GOLD analysis project Ga0194120, IMG submission 148642) | Freshwater microbial communities from Lake Tanganyika, Tanzania - TA2015019 Mahale Deep Cast 65m | ecosystem: Environmental > Aquatic > Freshwater > Lake | place: Tanzania: Lake... | reverse complement strand
ACGGACATTTCACTCGCCTGCAAGCAGGAAAAGATTCGCCAATGCGCGAGGGTCATGATTCTGGCGGCGGCGCTCTATTCGTCTTCGCCGAAGCGATTGGCGACGAGCGCCTCCAAGGCGTCGAGGGCGGCCTTCGCCTGCGGCCCCGTCGCGGCGACGGTGATGGTCGAGCCCTGGCCCGCGCCGAGCGTCAGAATGCCCATGATCGAGCTGCCGCCCACGGTTTCGTCGCCGCGAGAGACGGTGATCACCGCGTCGAACCTTTCGCAGCACTGCACGAATTTCGCTGTCGCGCGAGCGTGCAGTCCCTTCTTGTTGACGATCGCGAATTCACGCGACATCGACTCTTCGGCCGCAGCCTGGCGCAATTTATCGGTCACGAGATCATTCATTTTGCGTTGAGCACTTTGCTGGCGATGTAAACATATTTGCGCCCGGCGTCCTGCGCCTGCAGCACCGCCTGTTCCAGCGGTTGCGTATCGCGGACCGACGCGAGCTTGATCAACATCGGCAGATTGACGCCCGCGAGCACCTCGACCTTTCCGCCGTCCATCACCGAGATCGCGAGATTGGAGGGCGTGCCGCCGAACATGTCGGTGAGCAGCACCACGCCTTCGCCGGTGTCGGCCTCTCGGATCGCTTCGATGATTTCGGCGCGCCGGCGCTCCATGTCGTCCTCGGGCCCGATCGAGATCGCCGCAATCTGCTTTTGAGGTCCGACGACGTGTTCGAGCGCCGCGCGAAACTCAGTGGCAAGGTGGCCGTGGGTCACCAAGACCATTCCGATCATACGACCCTACCACTCATGCAGACGTCTCTTGCGCGTCGACATCTTAAAAATGCGTCGGCCGCATGGGGCGAACGGCGCCAGCTGGATATTCGGAGCCGTTGCGTCGGCCGTCATCGCCCCGTTCGACAGGGGCGACATTTTGTGCAACGCCGCGAAATAGGCAAGCGAAAACCGCAAGGCGCCGTCAATTTGTCGCAAGGGTCTGAATGTAGAAGCCAATCCGCGTCAGAACCCCGACGCGTGCAGCGTTTTCGAAGATGCGCGGCACCGTGACGCCGTTCAATTCAATCCGACTTTCGCCCTCTACCGGATGTCGTTTTGGCGCCTCCTTGAGGGGGAGAAGATCGATCACGGCCCGCACCACGCAGGCAGGCTCGTGGTCGACTCGCAACACCCCAAGGCCGCGCGCCTCGATCATCCCGCTGATCGATGGATGCGGCCTTGCGATCAACCGGCCGTGGCGGGCTTCGAGAGAGATGCGGTCGTCGCCGACAAGGGCCGCGAAAGCGCCGCGCGCCCGCCAGCGGTCGACCAGCTCCAGGGTCAGCGTGCTCTTGCCGGCGCCGGGCGGTCCGCGGAGCAGCAGGCCGAGTTCGCCGAGGACGAGAGCGTTGGCGTGGAGATAGGCGGGCGCCGGCGGCGGCGTCATCGCGCCGCCGGCAGCCAGACGACGAAGCGCGCGCCGAGCACGACATCGCCGCAGCGCGGCCCATCGGCGCCCTGCGGGTGCGCCCGCGTGCGATTGAGCGCCCGGATACGTCCGCCATGCGCCTCGATGATCTGGCGGGAGATTGACAGCCCCAGCCCGGAATTCTGACCAAATCCCTGTTCCGGCCGATCCGTGTAGAAACGCTCGAAGATGCGGTCGAACGCGCCGTCGGGAATTCCAGGTCCGTCGTCGTCGACGATGATCTCATAGCCGTCGAGCTGCTGACCGCCCGGCCCGTTGGCGCGTTCGGGCCAGAGCCGCACGCGCACGGTTCCGCCAGGCTTCGAAAAAGACTTGGCGTTATCGATCAGATTGTTGAGCACCTGGCCCAGTCGCGAATCATGTCCGAGAACGCGCCACTGGCCACGCGTCGAATCGTAGGGAGAAGGGCGCACCGTCAGCTCGATCTTGACGCTGTCGCCGCAATCCACGGCGCGCGCCAGGTCGACGACGGTGGACAACGCCGCCGAGAGGTCGACGACGCCCATGTCGGCGCGGGCAAGCTCGGCGTCGAGTCGCGAGGCGTCGGAAATGTCGCTGATCAGGCGGTCGAGCCGGCCCACGTCATGTTTGATGATGGCGAGCAGCCGGTCTCGCGACGCGTCGGTCTTGGCGATCGGCAAGGTCTCGACGGCGCTGCGCAAGGAAGTTAGCGGATTCTTGAGTTCATGCGCCACATCGGCGGCGAAATGCTCGATCGCGTCAATGCGGTTGTAGAGCGCCTTGGTCATGTCGCGCAGCGCGCCGGAGAGATGGCCGATTTCATCCGGCCGGTCCGAGAAATCCGGGATTTCCTGGCGCGACCGCGCGCCGCGCCGCACCCGCTCGGCCGCTTCGGCGAGGCGGCGCATGGGTTCGGTGATGGTATTGGTGAAGAACAGCGAAATCAGCAGCATCACCCCGGCCGAGACCAGAAAGATGCGGATGATGCCCCAGCGTTCGGCGACGATGATCGCGTCGATGTCGCCGCTCATCGTCGAGAGCAGCAGCGCGCCGCGCACCGAGCGAAAGCGCTGAATCGGCACGGCGACGGAAATGATCGATTCGCCCTTGGCGTTGGCGCGAACCACCGAATGGATGCGCCCGCCAAGCGCGCTGCCGACCTCGGGATAGGCTTTGCCATTGCCCATGCCGATGTCTTCGTAAAGCGGCAGCTCCGGCCGATGCGACAGGCGCTGGACAAAATTGAGCGCCCGTTCGAGGACGGACGAGGCGTCGATCGTGGCGGGCGAATCGCTCGGCGGCGGCAGTTCGAAGCGCAGTATGTTCGAGCGGCCTGAGACCGAGCGCGAATCGAGCAGCAGGAAACCGTCGTGATCATAGATGCGCGCACGCAGCCGCGTCGGCGACACGAGGCGGCGCAGCAGCGGGCCGACGCGTTCGGGATTGAGCGAAAACTCCAGCGGCGAGCCGCCTTCGGCGCCGCTGGCGCTTTCGCCGGGGGCGAGCTTCAGCAGTTTTTCCGGGTCGATCGAAATCGCGTCGGTGTCGACCGTCGCCGAGGCCGCGACCGCCGCGGCGATGATCTCGCCTTGGGTCTGCAAGCTCTGCACCCGCGCGTCGATCAGACCCTGGCGGAACTGGTTGAGATAGAGAAAGCCGCCCAGCAGCGCGACCAGTCCGCCGAGATTGAGAACGACGATGCGGCGGGTCAGCGAAGACGAAAGATGCGACTGAACGGTGCGCAGGATGCGCGCCAAGCGCCGGGACATCGTCCGCGACAACCGCGCCCGCGTCGCCGCCGCGCGCGCCGGAGCCGCGCCGGCCGGCTGGCATGGCGTCTGCGGGATCGACCCGTCGGCGACATTCACGTCGCCCGCGCCCTCGATGCTTGCGTCCATCTCGCGCACCCTCGGCGAGAACTCAGGCTTCCTTGAATCGATAACCCACGCCGTACAGCGTTTCGATCATTTCGAAGTCATCGTCGACGATCTTGAATTTCTTGCGTAAACGCTTGATGTGGCTGTCGATCGTGCGATCGTCGACATAGACCTGGTCGTCATAGGCCGCGTCCATCAGCGCATTGCGGCTCTTCACCACCCCGGGACGCTGCGCCAGCGACTGCAAAATCAGGAATTCCGTCACCGTCAGCACGACCGGGTCGCCGCGCCAGGTGCAGGTGTGGCGCTCGGGGTCCATGACCAGCGCGCCGCGCTCCAGGACCTTGGCCTCGGTTTCCTTCTGGGCGGCGGCCTCCTTGGGGTTGGCGCGGCGCAGAATCGCCTTCACCCGCTCGACCAGCAGCCGTTGCGAGAAGGGCTTATGGATAAAGTCGTCCGCCCCCATCTTGAGGCCGAAGAGTTCGTCGATCTCCTCGTCCTTCGAGGTCAGAAAGATCACCGGCAGGTCCGACTTCTGCCGCAGTCGCCGCAGAAGCTCCATGCCGTCCATCCGCGGCATCTTGATATCGAAAATCGCCAGATCAGGCGGATTGGCGCGCAGCCCGTCGAGCGCCTGGGCGCCGTCGGTGTAGGTCTGGACCCGATAGCCCTCGCCCTCCAACGCAATGGAGACGGAGGTGAGAATGTTGCGGTCGTCGTCGACGAGAGCGATGGTCGGCATCTTCAACCTTTGCTAGTTGCGGCCGCGATTTTAACGCCCGGGCCGGCGCGACAGGACTGCGTCTGCGCAAAAGCGGCCGCCTCCGGCCAGCAAGGGCGCAACGTTGGCGCAACGGTCGACATTCTCTCGACTCGACGGCGGTACTTCCGGAAGGCGCGTTGTCGACGCCGACAAAGTCCGGGGCCAAGGCGGCTGAAATGTGGCCAACGTCCGGTTCAAAGGCGGCGCCGCTCCGGCGCCGCTCGACCTTTATACACGGATCGCTGAAAAAATCATCTATTCCTCAGCAAGCGCCATTAATCAGAATGGCGACAATGAGATATGCCTGTAGAGCGATGGTCGTCGGCGTCTCCCGGGGAGTTGGAAAGCCTCGAATTTACGCCGATCTTCCTTATGTTTTTTTGCACCGCCCAAATAGAAGAAAGCAAATGCCGCGCGGCGTCAGCCCTTAAGGGAGCGGATCGATGAGCGAAGACTGGTCATATCAGGTTCGGGTCAATCTCGCCGACGAGGCGGCGAGGCTCGCCCGTAAGGATCCCGACAATCCGGGACTTCAGCCCCTGCGGGATATATTGGCGAAGCATAATGCGCGGCTGCGCAACCAGCTCGACGCCTTTCGCGACTATGTCGCGGCGACGGAACGCGAGGGCAGGGAAGATTTTCCGCTCTATCGCTGGACCAAGGCGGTGATCGAAGACCCGGCGAAGATCGAAAAGCACGGCAAGGCCTTCTCGATTCATGTCGGCGGCGAGGAAGTCTATGCGAAAGATGTCGCCGACGCGCTGGAGGCTGAAATCGCGCCGCTGGTCGGCGGCCCGCTGGTGACGCGGCTCACCAAGCATGACAGCAATCCCGCCAATAATCCGCAGGCCCCGGCGCAATATCGGTAGGCGATGGGGCCGGGCCCCCGGAACCAGCCGGTTCCCCGCGTCATGGCCGCGCTTGTCGCGGCCATCCACGCCGTGGCGCGCCGCCCACGATGCATTTAGCGCCGTATCCTCGTGGACGCCCGGCGCAAGGCCTGGCAGCGGACTGCGCGGCGGCGCTAAGCTGAATTGGCGCTAGGCCGATTACGCCGTCGCCAGGAAGCCGGCGATTTCGTCCTTCAGAACGAGCCGCTTCTTCTTCAAATCCTCAATCGTCGCATCGTCCGCCGGCTCGACATTGGTCTCCATGCGGTGAATGGCGCGATTGAGCGCGTGATAATCCTCGGCGATGCGGGCGAAATGGGCGTTGCCGGCCTTCAGCGCGTGGATGGCCTCGGCCTGATCGGGAAATTCTTCGTGCAGCTCATGCGCGACATGGCTCATGCGGTCGGTTCCTCCGTTGTTTTTTCAGCGCGAACCTACCGGCTTTCGCGCCGCCGTTGAACTGCCCCGTCGCCGCCTGCGACGATTTGCGGCGCGCGCACAGCCGCGTTGTCATGCCCGCGAAAGCGGGCATCCAGAACAAAGCCCAGACATGATTGACGCTGCGTATCGATTTCCCTTCGCGCGGCGCGCGACGCGAATGACGGCGCCCTTGCAAGGCGGGGAAATGCTCCGCATCTTGACGAGCGCGGAGATTTTCGATGAACGACATTTCAAACGGTGAGTTGAATTTCACAAATAGCGAGGAGTTTGCGGATTGGCTGGAGACGCAGCCGCGCGCCGCACAGGCCGTCATCACGGTAAGGGCAGCGCTACGCCTTGCACCCACATTGCAACGGCGAACCAGCAAGATTAGGGCACGACAATTCGCGGACCTGACATTCTCGGCGCTTTGGGCGATGGCGCTGGCATGGGCAGCGGCGAGATACCCTGGTAAAATCAAAAAGTTGCGAGCCACCGAGGCTAGTTCCGCCGCCGCATTTTTTTCTGAAATCGATTACCCGACCAATTCCCAAGCTATCAGTTCCGCTATCGCAGCGGCGGATGCTGTCGGCGGCGACCCTTACGATATCGCCCAAGCCATTTCGTGGGCCGTGTCTAACGATGATGAGATTAAGATCGTCAAGGCCGAGCTGTGGGAGGCAGTCTTTGACGACGCAAGTCGGCTAAAGACGATCTCGTCCAGCGTTCTAGCGAGCATGCCGTTACGACGGCGCGGAATGCCAATACGGACTCAAGAAGAGTGGAGACACCTGCAAACTGCGTTGAATGCTCCGCATTGGAAGCCTTGGCTGGACTGGTATCGGCGCCGTCTGAATGGCGTCGAGGAGTCGGAGGAAATCGAATTGTTGTTCGCGACGCTCCCTGTCGATCCGCGTGAAAAGGACGTCGCCGAACAGAACGCGAGACTCGCCCGGCGGATCGTCGAGCTGAGAAAATCGTCTGGTTCCGGGGAAAAGCCGTTGCCGAACCCGATCGAAAGCATATCTGCGCCCTTCGACTTCGGCTGGAACAACGCGCATCGCGTCACCGTAATCGCCGGACCGCAAAACACGCCCGTATTTCCCTTCGCGGGGAGCGATCGGGATCATCACGACCGGCTCGACGCCTGTCGAAAGACGGTGGAACGGCTGATCGCCGATCTAGCTGCGCAGCGCTTCAATGCCAGGCCGGATTACCGGCTTGTGCTGGAGACCTATCTTGAGGAATTGCCGGCGGCGCCGGGCAGCGGCAATCTCCTCCTCGCCGACGCCGAGGCGCGGGTTCTGCGTGGGCTGTTCGACGAAGACGTGAATATTCTGGCGCGCGCGCTCGCCGAACGGCTCAACCGCATTCTGGAGTTTCACATCGCGCTGCGGCCCTATTATCCGGGCGTCGGCCGTTTCTATGACGATGTGAGAAGCGGCGCCTTGTCCGCGCCGCTGCCGAGGGACGCCATCGCCGGTTTTGTCGAAGTCGTGCGCGAATATACGCCCGATATTTTCGAGCCCGCCGTTTCGCGCGGCATCGACAAGGTCGAGGAAGATTTCGCGCCGCATCCCGCGGCGCCCGCGCCCCAGCTGGAGCCGGGCGTTCTCGCGCCCCGGCCCGACCCGATCGACGCGCCCGACCCGGAAAAGGCCCAAGCCTATTCGCTCACCAGCACGATCAACGCGGTCTACCGCGTCTTTCTCAATGGCAAGGACATGGCGGCGGCGATCAAAGGCTGGGACGAGGCGGCGCGGAAGCTCGGCGAGCACGCGGGGCCGGTCATCGAGTTTTTGAAGAATTATCTCTCCTGATCCGGAAACTCAAAGGCTCTCGTCGCCGAATTTCGAAAGCGGACGGTGCGGGCGATGAGGGAACGGGCGCGGTGGTCGAACAGGCTTTCGACAAGATCGCCGCCGAGATGTCATCCGCAAAATGACCGGACTCTCGCGGGAGAATTTCGTCAACCGTGCGCACAGCCTGCAGCGGCCTCTTTGCGAATGACATGAATAAAACCGCGAATGACGATTCATCGACAGAATCGGCATGGTTACATTCACAATTTTTGCTTGTGCGGCGCCTTGTAACTTCCGAAAACTTGATGCTAATTTGGCGCATTGCAAAAATATCGACATCCGAGGGAAACAATATGGCGCGCAGTCTCTTCGCAATTCTCCCCATCGCCGCTTCGCTGTCGGTCGTCTCGACCTTCGCATCGATGTCACCAGCCGCGGCGCAGGCCGAGCCTTTTGTCGGCCAGCTGATGCTCACGGGCGCGAATTTCTGTCCCCGCGGATGGGCGCAGGCGGACGGCCAGCTTCTCGCCATTTCGCAGTATACGGCCCTGTTTTCCCTGCTCGGCACGACCTATGGCGGCAACGGCCAGACCAATTTCGCCCTGCCCGACCTTCGCGGCCGGGCGCCGATCCACCAGGGGACCGGGCCGGGCCTTTCCAACTATGTCGAGGGCCAGGCCGGCGGCCGCGAGAGCTTCACCATCACAACCAACCAGATGCCGCCGCATAATCACGGCGTGCAGGCGACCAACGTCACCGGGGACAAGGGCGGCCCGCAGGGCCGGTATCTGGCTGGCGGCGTCGGCGCCGACAACCCTTATCACGACGGTCCGCCCAACCGCATCATGGCCGCCGACATGACCCAGCCCAGCGGGGGCGGCCAGCCGGTGAGCCAAAGGGGGCCCTATCTCACCCTGATGTGGTGCGTTGCGCTGGAAGGCATCTATCCATCACGCAACTGACCGAAGCGGCGGCGCGCTATACGCCCGCCGCCCGGCGGCCCTTGAGAGCATTTTCCGCCGAAGTGGATGCCGGTTCGGCGTAGAAAATGCGTCAGTTCAAGAAACTAGAGTTCGTTCATGAATCGATGATTCATGAACGAGTTCTCTCGTCGGCTCAGTTCGCTCAGCAGTTCTTGGTAGCCCGCCCAGCGGGCGTCCGGGGATGCAATCCTGTCGATCAGCTTTGGATCGAGTTCCCGCCACAGGTCGTGGGAATTCGCCGTGGCTTCGTGCTTCCTCAGGCCGCTATGCCTAGAGTTGGCGAAGCGCTGCAGCGTGCCTAGCCATGCGATGCGGGCGTTGTCGTTGAAGGGCTGGCGGTTGATCCGCAGGACCGCCTCGAAGAGCCAGTCGGGCACGCTCTCGTTCGCGACCTCCAGTTCGACCTTTTCGGTCGGCGTGTAGCCGCAGAGACCAAGAAATCGCGCCAGCCAATCGGAATCGTAATCCGCCGTGACGACCTCTTTCGCGCCGAACGCCGCGGCGCAGTCCTGGGCGAGGTTCGGGACATTCATCAGCTTGCGAACGCGGGGCAACTCGCCGAACGCATGGAGGTCCAAGCCCGTTCCATAGCAGTATTCGGCGATCCGTGGATTGATCGCGCACTGCTTGTGATACGACCTCAGCCAGTCTTCCGGCTTCCGGCGAACCAGGAACGTTGTCAGGTGAAACGCTTCGAAAAGGTCGCGGAACTTCTCCAGCCCGATCGGACGAAAGTCATAGAGATGATTGGTCAACCCCTCGGTGGTGAGGACCGTGCATTCTTCGCTACCCTCGGCGACCGCCAGGGCGGTGCGGGAAAGATCGCCAGCCATCAGGTCCGAAACGATGAACTGGTGTTTTGGCATCTCCGTGTCGGCGCTGGGCGTCGGGTAGCGGATGTTTTGCTCAAGGAACCGGCCGGAATTCGCATGGCACCATCGCTGCAGCGCGCTGGTTCCGGTCTTGGGCAATCCGACATGGAGCAACAACCGCCGCTTCCGGCGGATCATCGCGGGTTTGGCCAGGCTCTCGTTGACGAAGGCGACCGCTCGATCGACCGTAGGCTGGCCCAACGGCATAAGCATGCCGCCGTCGTCCACCTGGCGATGGTAGTGCAGCATGATCGGCGCGCCGTCGCTGCTGTCGGCCGCCGGCAGATGGGTTGGAAAGTTCAGGGCTTTCGGCAGCAGTTCCGGTTCAATGCGAAGCTCCAGGCAGGTCAGCGCGAACGCGATCTGATCGATGTGAAACGCGAAGTCGCCAAAACATCCGCCTGTTCCTCGAGCCACTGAGCCCATTTGCGCCAAGGCTCGTCGAGTTCGCCCAGCCGCGCAGAGGAAAGCACGTAGAGGCCGCCGTTCCTGTTCTCGAAAACGGTCATGGCGGCGTCCGAACCCACGGCGATGTCGGGTCGCTGACGCGTCAGCCCGGCGCGCCGGAGCAGGATGTCCCAGATGTCGATCGGCGGGTTCGGCGCGTCCACGACCGTCGCCGCCACCATATTCTTCGCGAAATAGGGTCGCGGATCGGCGACAAAGAGCGTGTCGCAGTCGCATAACACGGCCAGATCGGCGCCGCGGAGGAACGCCGACCGCAATTGGGCGAGTTTGTTGAGATGCGGGCGCAGCCGTGAAACCGCCTGCGCTTCGGTCGTTCTGACGCCGAGCGGCGAAAACCTCGCCGCACAATCCTGGCCCGACCCCGGTGTGTAATGCACAATTAGATCTTCGGGCGGAACCTTCGCGATTTCGATCAGGCTTCGCGCCCATCTCAGCGCTTGCGCAAGAAAAATGGGTTCGTTGTCAACGACACACGAGAATCGTACGACGGGTTTCACCATGTCATTCCGGCCAAACGGCCCGCAGGAAGGCATTCAAACGGAAGCGACATCCCCCAGATGGGGATGTCCCTCTTGATGTTGAAAAGCGGAAGGCGTCGTCGCTGGGGGCGAATGCTATGCGGCCTTGGGGGCCTGAGCAAGAACATAAGCTTTTTTTGAAAGCGGCGTGACATTCTCCGCTTGACGCCCCCGACCTTCGCCATTAGGTTCCGCGCACTTTCGACAGGCCGTAAGTTCATGCCTTCGGCGAGCGCCTCGCTCTCGATCCTTCGAACTTAAACGCTGTCGCCTTGCCTGTGACCGCCAAGCGTAATTGGCAATCATCCCGTCGCGAGAGCGATGGACAGGAAGGCACGATCCCGGTCTCCGGGATCCTCTGCGTTAGAAGCGCCCTGGCCACTACGGCCATCGGCGCTTCGCTCGTTTGCGCATGCGCTTAGGCCGTGCGCGCCGGGACCGCCGATCCAATCCGCCATTCGCAATCACGCGAAGGACCCTTTTGAATGCCGACGATTAGCCAGTTGATCCGCAAGCCGCGCCAAGCGCCGACCTATCGCGAAAAGGCCCGCCATCTACAGGCGTGTCCGCAGAAGCGCGGCGTGTGCACACGCGTCTATACGACGACGCCGAAAAAGCCGAACTCCGCGCTTCGCAAGGTCGCCAAGGTGCGTCTGACCAATGGCTTCGAGGTCATCGGCTACATTCCGGGCGAGGGCCATAATCTTCAGGAGCACTCGGTGGTGATGATCCGCGGCGGCCGCGTCAAGGACCTTCCCGGCGTTCGCTATCACATTCTGCGCGGCGTGCTGGACACGCAAGGCGTCAAGGACCGCAAGCAGCGCCGTTCGAAATACGGCGCGAAGCGTCCGAAGTGATCGCCGCCTAGCGGCGATCATCCCCGGGCGAGCGAAGCGAGACCCGGGGATCTGACACACGATCAACGGATGGCCGGGCCAAGCCCGGCCATGACGATGAAAAGAGAGATTAGGTCATGTCGAGACGCCACCGGGCCGAAAAGCGCGAAGTGATCGAAGACGCCAAATTTGGCGACGTCGTTCTCGCGAAATTCATGAACTCGATCATGTACGACGGCAAGAAGTCGGTCGCCGAGCAGATCGTCTATGGCGCGCTCGACCAGGTCGAGACCAAGGCCAAGAGCGATCCGCTGGTCGTCTTCAAGACCGCGCTCGAAAATGTCGCGCCGGCGATCGAGGTGCGTTCACGCCGCGTCGGCGGCGCCACCTATCAGGTGCCGGTCGAAGTGCGCAACGAACGCCGTCAGGCGCTCGCCATCCGCTGGATCATCACCGCGGCGCGCGCCCGCAACGACAAGACCATGGTCGACCGGCTGTCGGCCGAGCTGCTCGACGCCTCCAACAACCGCGGCGCCGCGGTCAAGAAGCGCGAAGACACCCATCGCATGGCGGAAGCCAACCGCGCCTTCTCGCATTACCGCTGGTAAGGCGCACGAGCTTTCACGAGGACAATCGTCATGGCCCGCTCTCATCCGATCGAGGACTACCGCAACTTCGGCATCATGGCCCATATCGACGCGGGCAAGACGACGACGACGGAGCGCATCCTCTATTATTCCGGCAAGAGCCATAAAATCGGCGAGGTGCATGAAGGCGCCGCGACGATGGACTGGATGGAGCAGGAGCAGGAGCGCGGCATCACAATTACGTCCGCCGCGACGACGACTTTCTGGAACGGCAAGCGCCTCAACATCATCGACACGCCCGGCCACGTCGACTTCACCATCGAGGTCGAGCGCTCCTTGCGCGTGCTCGACGGCGCGGTATGCGTGCTCGACGGCAACCAGGGCGTCGAGCCGCAGACCGAGACCGTCTGGCGTCAGGCCGACAAATACAATGTGCCGCGCATCGTCTTCGTCAACAAGATGGACAAGATCGGCGCCGACTTCGACCGCTGCGTCGAGGAGATCAAGACCCGCGTCGGCGGTCGTCCGGTCTGCGCGCAGCTGCCGATCGGCTCGGAATCGAATTTCAAGGGCATTATCGATCTCGTGCGCATGAAGGCCGTCGTTTGGGAAGACGAAGGGCTCGGCGCGAAATATCACGACGAAGAAATTCCGGCCGACCTTCTCGACAAGGCCAAGGAATATCGCCTGGCGCTCATCGAAGCCGCCGTCGAAATGGACGACGACGCCATGGCGGCCTATCTCGACGGCCAGGAGCCCGACGAGGAGACGCTGCACCGGCTGATCCGCATCGCCGTGCGCAAAATCGCCTTCATCCCGATTTTCTGCGGCTCGGCCTTCAAGAACAAGGGCGTGCAGCCGCTGCTCGACGCCGTCGTGCATTATCTGCCGTCGCCCGTCGATCGCGAGGCGATCAACGGCGTCGACGTGAACACCGGCGAGGAAATCCTGCGCAAGCCGCTCGATTCCGAGCCCTTCTCCATGCTCGCCTTCAAGATCATGGACGATCCTTTCGTCGGCACGATCACCTTCGCCCGCGTCTATTCGGGCAAGATCGACTCAGGCACGACCGTGCTCAATTCGACGAAAGAGAAGAAAGAGCGCATCGGCCGCATGCTGCTGATGCACGCCAATAATCGCGAAGACATCAAGGAAGCCTTCGCGGGCGACATCGTCGCGCTCGCGGGCCTCAAGGACACGCGCACCGGCGACACGCTCTGCGACATGCAGAAGCCGGTCATTCTGGAGCGCATGGAGTTCCCCGATCCCGTCATCGAAATCGCCATCGAGCCGAAGTCGAAGGCCGATCAGGAGAAGCTCGGAGTCGCCCTGCAGAAGCTCGCGGCGGAGGACCCTTCCTTCCGCGTCTCGACCGATCAGGAAAGCGGCCAGACCATCCTCAAGGGCATGGGCGAACTGCACCTCGACATCAAGGTCGACATATTGAAGCGCACCTATAAGGTCGACGCCAATATCGGCGCGCCGCAGGTCGCCTATCGCGAGCGTCTTGGGCGCAAGGTCGAAATCGACTACACCCATAAGAAGCAGACCGGCGGCACCGGCCAGTTCGCCCGCGTGAAGATCATTTTCGAACCCAACGAAGCCGGCAAGGGCAATGAGTTCGATAGCAAGATCGTCGGCGGCGCCGTGCCGAAGGAATATATCCCCGGCGTCGACAAGGGCATTGCGTCGGTGACGACATCCGGCATTCTCGCCGGCTTCCCGGTCGTCGATATGAAGGCGACGCTCATCGACGGCGCGTTCCACGACGTCGACTCGTCGGTGCTCGCCTTCGAGATCGCCTCGCGCGCCGCGACCCGCGAAGCGCTGCAGAAGGGCGGCTCGGTGCTGCTCGAGCCGATCATGAAGGTCGAGGTGGTGACGCCGGAGGAATACACCGGCTCGGTCATCGGCGATCTGAATTCCCGTCGCGGACAGATACAGGGCCAGGACATGCGCGCCAACGCCGTGGTGGTCAACGCCATGGTGCCGCTCGCCAATATGTTCGGCTACGTCAACCAGCTGCGCTCCTTCACCCAGGGCCGCGCCAGCTACACGATGCAATTCGATCACTACGAACAAGTGCCCGAAGCGGAGTCGAAGAAGGTCCAGGCGAAATACGCCTGATCTCGACTGCTACGGGCAAACGGAACTCTTTAGAGGAGCACGGCGATGGCCAAGGAAAAGTTTTCACGCACGAAGCCGCACTGCAACATTGGGACGATCGGACACGTCGACCATGGCAAGACGTCTTTGACGGCGGCGATCACCAAGGTTCTGGCGGAGACGGGCGGGGCGACGTTTACGGCCTATGACCAGATCGACAAGGCGCCGGAAGAGAAGGCGCGCGGCATCACGATTTCGACGGCGCATGTCGAATATGAGACGAAGAACCGTCACTATGCGCACGTCGACTGTCCCGGCCACGCCGACTATGTGAAGAACATGATCACCGGCGCGGCGCAGATGGACGGCGCGATCCTGGTGGTCTCGGCCGCCGACGGCCCGATGCCGCAGACCCGCGAGCATATTCTGCTCGCCCGCCAGGTCGGCGTGCCGGCGCTCGTCGTGTTCTTGAACAAGGTCGACATGGTCGACGATCCGGAGCTTCTCGAACTCGTCGAACTCGAAGTGCGCGAGCTTCTCTCCAAATATGAGTTCCCCGGCGACGACATTCCGATCGTCAAGGGTTCGGCGCTGTGCGCGCTCGAGGGCAAGAGCCCCGAGCTCGGCCATGACGCGATCCTGAAGCTGATGGAGGAAGTCGACAAATATATTCCGCAGCCCGAGCGCCCGAAGGACCAGCCCTTCCTGATGCCGGTCGAGGACGTGTTCTCGATTTCCGGCCGCGGCACGGTGGTGACCGGGCGCATCGAGCGCGGCGTGGTCAAGGTCGGCGAGGAAGTCGAGATCGTCGGCATCCGGCCGACGACCAAGACGACGGTGACCGGCGTCGAGATGTTCCGCAAGCTCCTCGATCAGGGCGAGGCGGGCGACAATGTCGGCTGCCTGCTGCGCGGCACCAAGCGCGAGGACGTCGAGCGCGGCCAGGTGCTGTGCAAGCCGGGTTCGGTGAAGCCGCACACGAAGTTCAAGGCCGAGGCCTATATCCTGACCAAGGAGGAGGGCGGCCGCCACACGCCGTTCTTCACCAACTACCGCCCGCAATTCTATTTCCGCACGACGGATGTGACCGGGATCGTCACGCTTCCCGACGGGGTGGAGATGGTGATGCCGGGCGACAATGTGACGATGGACGTGGTGCTGATCGTGCCGATCGCGATGGAGGAGAAGCTGCGCTTCGCCATCCGCGAAGGCGGCAGGACGGTCGGCGCCGGCGTCGTCGCCAGCATCATCGAGTAAAGCGAATCCGGGCCGCGGGCCAAGCGCTCGCTCTAGTGAACGAAGCCGCGCGCGACACCGCGCGGCGCATGAAGGCGGGCAGAAACGCTCGCGGTCCCAAAGGACGAGACAATGAACGGTCAAAATATCCGGATTCGCCTCAAGGCGTTCGATCACCGGATTCTCGACACGTCGACGAAGGAAATCGTCTCGACGGCCAAGCGCACCGGCGCTCAGGTCCGCGGTCCGATTCCGCTGCCGACGCGCATCGAGAAATTCACGGTGAACCGTTCGCCGCATATCGACAAGAAGTCGCGCGAACAATTCGAGATCAGAACGCATAAGCGCGTTCTCGACATCGTCGATCCCACCCCGCAGACGGTGGATGCGCTGATGAAGCTCGATCTTGCGGCGGGCGTCGACGTCGAGATCAAGCTCTAAGGGAATTCAGGCGGCGCTCCTCAAAGGAAGCGAGCGCGCTTTGCGAAGGATTGGATCATGCGGTCGGGCGTCATCGCGCAAAAGGTCGGAATGACCCGCATCTTCACGGAGGCGGGCGAGCATGTGCCGGTTACGGTCCTAAAGCTCGACGGCTGTCAGGTCGTCGCGCAGCGGACCCAGGAGAAGAACGGCTACACCGCCGTTCAGCTCGGCATCGGCCGCGCCAAGGTCAAGAACGTTTCCAAGGCCGAACGTACGCGTTTCGCGGCGGCCAAGGTGGAGCCGAAGATGAAGCTCGCCGAATTCCGCGTGAAGGAGGAAGAGCTGCTGCCGATCGGCGCCGAGATCACGGCCGATCATTTCGTCGTCGGCCAGTTCGTCGACGTGACGGGCACTTCGACCGGCAAGGGCTTCGCCGGTCCGATGAAGCGCTGGGGCTTCGGCGGCCTGCGCGCGTCGCACGGCGTCTCGATTTCGCATCGTTCGCATGGGTCGACCGGCGGCCGTCAGGACCCCGGCAAGACCTTCAAGAACAAGAAAATGGCCGGCCATATGGGCGTCGAGCGCGTCACCACGCAAAATCTGCGGGTCGTACAGACCGACCCCGATCGCGGACTTTTGCTCGTCGAGGGCGCGGTGCCGGGCACCGCCGGCGGCTGGATTTTCGTGCGCGACGCGGTGAAGCGCGCGTTGCCGAAGGACGCGCCGCAGCCGGGCAAATTCCGCCTCGGCGACGAGGCCGCGAATTCGGACGCCGCGCCGCAAGAAGAAAAGAAGGAGGACTGAGCCGTGAAGATCGACGTCACGTCGTTCGACGGCCAGGCGGCCGGTTCGATCGAACTCTCCGATGAGGTCTTCGGCCTTGAGCCGCGCAAGGACCTCATCTTCCGCATGATCCGCTGGCAGCTCGCCAAGCGGCGCGCCGGCACCCATGCGGTGAAGAACCGCGCCGACATCGCCCGCTCGGGCAAGAAGCTGCACAAGCAGAAGGGCACCGGCGGCGCCCGTCACGGCTCGGCGCGCGCGCCGCAGTTCCGCGGCGGCGGACGCGCCTTCGGGCCTCTGGTGCGCAGCCATGCGCATGATCTGCCGAAGAAGGTGCGCCAGCTCGCGCTGAAACACGCGCTCTCGGCGAAGGCCAAGGACGGCGGCATTATCGTCTGGGAGTCGGCGGAACTCGCCGAGCCCAAGACGAAGCTGCTCGCATCGAGTTTCGTCAAGACCGGCCTCGAGAGCGCGATCATCATCGTCGGCGGCGCGCCGCAGAACAATTTCGTGCTCGCCGCACGCAATATCCCGAAGATCGACATTCTGCCCGTCGAAGGCGTCAATGTTTACGACATCCTCCGCCGCGAGAAGCTGGTGTTGACCCGCGCCGCGGTGGACGCGCTGGAGGCGCGACTGAAATGAGCAAGGACGTTCGCCATTACGACGTGATCGTATCGCCGGTCATCACCGAGAAGGCGACGCTCGCCTCGGAGAGCAATAAGGTGGTGTTCAAGGTCGTAAAGACCGCGACGAAGCCGCAGATCAAGGCGGCGGTCGAAGGTCTCTTCGACGTCAAGGTCGAAGCGGTCAATACGCTGGTGCGCAAGGGCAAGGTCAAGACCTTCCGTGGTCAGCGCGGCCAGCAGAGCGACGTCAAGAAAGCGGTCGTGACTCTCGCCGAGGGCCACAAGATCGACGTGACGACCGGACTGTAAGGAAGGCGTGGGGATAGAACTATGGCGCTGAAGACATTCAAGCCGGTCACGCCGAGCCTTCGCCAGCTCGTCATCGTCGACCGCAGCGAGCTCTACAAGGGCAAGCCGGTCAAGACGCTGACCGAGGGCAAGATCTCAAACGGCGGGCGCAACAACGCCGGCCGCGTCACCGTGCGTTTTCGCGGCGGCGGCCATAAGCAGGCCTATCGCCTGGTCGATTTCAAGCGGCGCAAGCTCGACGTGCCCGGCAAGGTCGAGCGGCTCGAATATGATCCCAATCGCACGGCGTTCATCGCGCTCATCCGCTACGCCGACAATGAGCTCGCCTATATTCTCGCGCCGCAGCGGCTCTCCGTCGGCGACGAAGTGATCTCCGGCAATCAGGTCGACGTGAAGCCCGGCAACGCCATGGCGATCGCCAATATTCCGGTCGGCGCGATCGTGCACAATGTCGAGATGAAGATCGGCAAGGGCGGCGCGATCGCCCGCTCGGCCGGAACCTATGCGCAGATCGTCGGCCGCGACCAGGGCTATGTGATCGTCCGGCTGAATTCGGGCGAGCAGCGCCTCGTGCACGGCCAATGCTTCGCCACCATCGGCGCCGTGTCCAATCCCGATCACATGAACACCTCGATCGGCAAGGCCGGCCGTTCACGCTGGCTTGGCCGTCGTCCGCATAATCGCGGCGTCACCATGAATCCGATCGACCATCCGCATGGCGGCGGCGAGGGCCGCACCTCGGGCGGCCGTCATCCGGTCACGCCCTGGGGCAAGCCGACCAAGGGCAAGAAGACCCGCACCAACAAGTCCACCGACCGTTTCATTGTGTCCTCGCGGCACAATCGCAAGAAGAAGGGCTAACCCATGACGCGCTCGATCTGGAAGGGCCCGTTCGTCGACGGCTATCTTCTCAAGAAGGCCGAGACCTCGCGCGGCTCCGGCCGCTCCGAGGTGATCAAAATCTGGAGCCGCCGCTCCACCATCCTCCCGCAATTCGTGGGACTGACTTTCGGCGTGCACAACGGCCACAAGCACATTCCCGTGTCGGTGTCGGAAGACATGATCGGGCACAAATTCGGCGAATTCGCTCCCACCCGCACCTTCCACGGCCACGCGGCCGACAAGAAGGCGAAGAGGGGCTAAGAGAGGCTCACGATGTCGAAGGAAGCCAATCCGCCCCGGCTTGCGGATAATGAAGCGAAGGCGGTCGCGCGCATGCTGCGCGTGTCGCCGCAGAAGCTCAATCTGCTCGCGCAGTTGATCCGCGGCAAGAAGGTGGATCGCGCGCTCGCCGATCTGGAGTTCTCCAGAAAGCGGATCGCGCATGAGGTGAAGAAGACGCTCGAAAGCGCCATCGCCAACGCCGAGAACAATCACGGCCTCGACGTCGACGATCTGGTCGTCGCTCAGGCCTATGTCGGCAAGGCGCTGGTGATGAAGCGGTTCCACGCCCGCGCCCGCGGCCGGGCGAGCCGGGTCGAGAAGCCCTTCGCCAATCTGACGATCATCGTGCGCGAAGTCGAAGCGCAAGCCAACGCCTAAAGGATAGAGACCATGGGTCAGAAGGTTAATCCGATCGGGCTGCGACTGGGCGTCAACCGCACCTGGGATTCGCGCTGGTTCGCCAACAAGGGCGAATACGCCAAGCTGCTGCACGAGGACATGGCGATCCGCGAGGCGGTGACGAAGACGTTAAAGCAGGCGGCGGTGTCGAAAATCGTCATCGAGCGCCCGCACAAGAAGTGCCGCGTGACGATTCATTCGGCGCGTCCCGGCGTCGTCATCGGCAAGAAGGGCGCGGACATCGACAAGATCCGCAAGCTCGTCGGCAAGCTCACCGGCAGCGAGGTCGTCATCAACATCGTCGAAGTGCGCAAGCCCGAGACCGAGGCGGCGCTCGTCGCCGAGTCGATCGCGCAGCAGCTCGAGCGCCGCGTCGCCTTCCGCCGCGCGATGAAGCGCGCCGTGCAATCGGCCATTCGGTTGGGCGCCCAGGGCATTCGCATCAATTGTTCGGGCCGTCTCGGCGGCGCCGAAATCGCGCGTCTCGAATGGTATCGCGAAGGCCGCGTGCCGCTGCATACGCTGCGCGCCGACGTCGATTACGGCACGGCGACCGCGCATACCGCCTATGGCGCTTGCGGAATCAAAGTCTGGATCTTCAAGGGCGAAATCCTCGAGCACGATCCGATGGCGCAGGATAAGAAGGCCGCCGAACAGGCTGCCGGCGGCGGCGATCATCATGACCGCGATCGCGGCGGCGAACGCCGTCGTCGCGAGCCGCGCGAACCGCGCGACGCGGCGTAACGAACAAGATTAAAGAGCGCACATCATGCTGCAACCCAAACGCACCAAGTTCCGCAAGGCCTTCAAGGGCCGCATCCGGGGCGCCTCCAAGGCGGGCTATTCGCTCGACTTCGGTCAGTTCGGCCTCAAGGCGCTGGAGCCGGACCGCGTGACCGCGCGCCAGATCGAAGCCGCGCGCCGCGCCATGACGCGCCATATGAAGCGCGCCGGCAGGGTCTGGATCCGCATCTTCCCCGACGTGCCGGTTTCGAAAAAGCCGACCGAAGTCCGCATGGGCAAGGGCAAGGGCGCGCCGGAATTCTGGGCGGTGCGCGTCGCGCCCGGCCGCATCATGTTCGAAATCGACGGCGTGCCGGCGCCGCTGGCGCGCGAAGCCTTGACGCTCGCCGCCGCGAAGCTGCCGATCAAGACGCGCTTCATCGAACGCATCGCTGAGTAAGGGGGACGTGATGAAATCCAAGCAGCGCCTCTCCGACATCAAGGCGATGACCGAAGATCAGCTCAGTGACGAAGTGCTGAAGCTCAAGAAAGAGCAGTTCAATCTGCGCTTCCAGCGGGCGACCGGCCAGCTCGAGAACACTTCCCGCGTGCGCGTCGTTCGTCGCGACATCGCCCGCGCCAAAACCATCGCCGCGCAAAAGCGCGTCAAGGAGCAAGGTTAAAGCGCCATGCCGAAGCGAATTCTCCAGGGCGTCGTCGTCAGCGACAAGCAGAACAAGACGGTGGTGGTGAAGGTCGAGCGCCGTTTCACCCATCCGCTGTTTCAGAAGACGGTGCGCCGCACGAAAAACTATCACGCCCATGACGAGAACGGCGCGTTCAAGGTGGGCGACGCGGTGACGATCGAAGAGACCGCGCCGATTTCGAAATTGAAGCGTTGGCGCGTCGTCGAAGAGGCGGCCAAGGCGTAGTCGAACGAACAAACCTCCGGACGAAGTCGGCGCGAGTCGAAACCAGACCGGAACGAAAGGCGGGTAAGCCATGATTCAGATGCAAACCAATCTCGACGTCGCCGACAACTCCGGCGCGCGCCGCGTGATGTGCATCAAGGTGCTGGGCGGCTCCAAGCGTAAATACGCTGGAGTCGGCGACATCATCGTCGTTTCGATCAAGGAGGCGATCCCGCGCGGCCGCGTGAAGAAGGGCGACGTGCTCAAGGCGGTCGTCGTGCGCACCGCGAAGGACATCAAGCGTTCCGACGGCTCCGTCATTCGCTTTGATTCGAACGCCGCGGTGCTGATCAACAATCAGAAGGAGCCGATCGGCACCCGTATCTTCGGACCGGTGCCGCGCGAGCTGCGCGCGAAAAACCACATGAAGATCATCTCGCTCGCCCCGGAGGTTTTGTAATGGCCGCCAAGATCAAGAAGGGCGACAAGGTCGTCGTTCTCGCCGGCCGCGACAAGGGCCGCAGCGGCGAAGTCATGCGCGTGATTCCTGACGAAGGCCGCGCCGTCGTCGACGGCGTCAACATGGTCAAGCGTCATCAGCGCCAGACCAAGGATCGCGAAGCCGGCATCATCAACAAGGCCGCGTCGATCGATTTGTCGAATCTCGCGCTCGCCGATCCCAAGGACGGCAAGGCGACGCGCGTCGGCTTCAAGATTCTCGACGACGGCCGCAAGGTCCGCGTCGCCAAGCGTTCTGGAGAATTGATCGATGGCTGAGGAAAAGAAGCCGAAGGCCGAAAAGCCCGCCAAGGCTCAAAAGCCCGCCGCCGAGGGTGCGGAGGCCAAAGAGCCGAAGAAGGCCGCCAAATCGGCCGAGAAGCCGGTCGCCAAGGAAAAGCCGGCAAAGGTCGCGCCTCTTGATCCCGGCTATACGCCGCGCATGAAGAAGCATTACGACGAGGTCGTGCGCGAGGCGCTCACCAAGCAGTTCGGCTACAAGAACGTGCTTGAAGTGCCCACGATCGAGAAAATCGTGCTCAACATGGGCGTCGGCGAATCCGTCAACGACAGCAAGAAGGCGGCGGCGGCCGCGGCTGATCTCGGCCTCATCGCCGGGCAGAAGCCGGTCGTCACCCGCGCCCGCAAGGCGATTTCGACCTTCAAGCTGCGCGAAAACATGCCGATCGGCGCGAAGGTGACTCTGCGCAAGACGCGCATGTACGAATTCCTCGACCGGCTGATCACCGTCGCTCTGCCGCGCGTGCGCGACTTCCGCGGATTGAATCCGAAGTCGTTCGACGGCCGCGGCAATTATGCGCTCGGCATCAAGGAGCACATCGTGTTCCCCGAAATCGACTACGACAAGGCCGAGTCGATTCTTGGCATGGACGTCATCGTCTGCACGACGGCCAAGACCGACGAAGAAGCACGCGCCTTGCTGAAGGCGTTCAATTTCCCGTTCCGGCAGTGAGGGCGTAACGGCTCCTCAAACGCGGATACCGAAAGGCGAAACTGGCAATGGCGAAGAAAAGCGCGATTGAGAACAACAAGCGGAAGCAAAGGCTCGTGAAGTCCTACGCGGGGCGGCGCGCGCGGCTGAAGACGCTCGCGAACGACAAGTCGCTGACTGTCGAGGAGCAGTTCGAGGCGCGACTCAAGCTCGCCGAGCTGCCGCGCAATTCCGCGCAAGTTCGGGTGCGCAACCGCTGCGAAGTGTCGGGCCGTCCGCGCGCCTTTTATCGCAAGTTGAAAATGTCGCGCATCGCGCTGCGCGAACTCGGCTCCCGCGGCCTCGTGCCCGGCCTTGTAAAGTCGAGCTGGTAAGGAGACGAATAAATGGCGATCAACGATCCATTGGGCGATCTCCTCACCCGTATCCGCAATGCGCAGATGCGCCGCAAGGACAAGGTGTCCTCGCCGGGCTCGAAGCTGCGCGCCCATGTGCTCGACGTGCTGAAGGAAGAGGGCTATATCCGCGGCTATAGCAGCGCCGATTTCGGCAATGGCCGCACCGAGTTCGAGATCGAGCTGAAATATTTCGATGGCGAGCCGGTGATCAAGCAGATCGAACGCGTGTCGCGTCCGGGCCGCCGAGTCTATGCGGCGGTCGGCGCGGTGCCGCGCGTCGCGAACGGCCTCGGCGTCACCATCGTGTCGACGCCGAAGGGCGTCATGGCCGATCACGCGGCGCGCGAAAACAATGTCGGCGGCGAGGTGCTGTGCAAGGTCTTCTAGACCTTGCGCCTCATCAAACAGGATTTGCAACAATGTCTCGTATCGGCAAGAAGCCTGTCGTCGTTCCCGCCGGCGTCACCGCCAAGGTGGACGGTCAGCTCGTGCAGGTGAAGGGCGCGAAGGGCCAGCTGGAGTTCCTGGTTCCGGACGAAGTTTCCGTCGTCCAGCAGGATAACGCCCTCAAGGTCGACCCGCGCAATGAAACCAAGCGCGCCCGCGCGCTGTGGGGCACGACTCGGGCGCGGATCAACAATATCGTCGTCGGCGTGACGGCGGGCTTTGAAAAGAAGCTCGAAATCACCGGCGTCGGCTATCGCGCCGCGGTGCAGGGCAAAACCCTGCAGCTCGCGCTCGGCTATTCGCATGACGTGAATTTTCCGATTCCGGCCGGCATCGCGATCGTGACGCCGAAGCCGACGGAAATCACCGTCAGCGGCATGGACAAGCAGCAGGTCGGCCAGGTCGCCGCCGAGATTCGCGCCCTGCGCGGCCCCGAGCCCTATAAGGGCAAGGGCGTCAAATACGCCAATGAATTCATCTTCCGCAAGGAAGGCAAGAAGAAGTAAGGACCCGCCATGGCCAGGGATGTCAAAGTCGAACAGCGTCGCAAGGCGCGCGTGCGCCGGGCGATCCGTGAGCGCGCCTATGGGCGGCTGCGTCTGTCGGTGTTTCGCTCGTCGAAGCAGATCTATGCCCAGATCATCGACGATGAGAAGGGCGCGACGCTTGTCGCCGCCTCGTCGCTCGAGAAGGACAATCGCGAGGGTCTGAAGACTGGCGCGAATGTCGAGGCGGCGAAGGTCGTCGGCAAGCTCCTCGCCGAGCGCGCCGTCGCCAAGGGCGTCAAAGCGGTCGTGTTCGACCGCGGCGCCTACATGTATCACGGCCGCGTCAAGGCGCTGGCCGACGGCGCCCGCGAGGGCGGCCTGGAGTTTTAAGAATCGGCGCGCGCTCGTCTGGGACGCGCGCCTATAGCGCGAATGCGCGTCGGCGCTCATGCGCCGGGCGCCGATCCGAAGGATCGGCAAGTAACGAAGCGAGCGGCGTCAAGACGCGCCGCGTAAGTGACGGAAGAGAAAATGGCGCGTGATGGAGAAGGCGGTCGCGGTCGCGATCGGGATCGAGACGAGCGCGACAGCGAATTTGTGGACCGTCTGGTCCACATCAATCGCGTCGCCAAGGTGGTGAAGGGCGGCCGGCGCTTCGGCTTCGCCGCGCTTGTCGTCGTCGGCGACCAGAAGGGCCGCGTCGGCTACGGACACGGCAAGGCGCGCGAAGTGCCCGAGGCGATCCGCAAGGCGACCGAAGCGGCGAAGCGGGCGCTGATCCGCGTGCCGCTGCGCGAGGGGCGCACGCTGCATCATGACGTTCATGGCCGCCATGGCGCCGGCCGGGTCATTCTGCGCGCGGCGCCGGCGGGCACGGGTATCATCGCGGGCGGGCCGATGCGCGCCGTCTTCGAGACGCTCGGCATGCATGACGTGGTGGCGAAGAGCCAGGGGTCGTCGAACCCCTACAATATGATCCGCGCGACCTTCAACGCGCTGGGCCACGAAGATTCGCCGCGTTCGGTCGCGGCGCGCCGCTCGCTCAAAGTCTCGGTGCTGCAGTCGCGCCGTCAAGGCGTCGACGCCGACGCCGTCGACGCGTAAGGAGGCGACCCATGACCAAGAGCAAGCAGCAGATCGTCGTCGAACAGACCGGCAGCCCGATCGGCCGTCCCGAGCGCCAGCGTCGCACGCTTCTCGGCCTCGGCCTGACGCGCATCGGCCGCCGCCGCGCGCTGGAAGACACGCCGGCGGTGCGCGGCATGATCGCCAAGGTGGCGCATCTCGTCAAAATCGTCGACGGCGAAACGAGCGACGGGAAGTGAGGACGCGGCCATGAAACTCAACGAACTTTCCGACAATTCGGGCGCGAGCAAGGACCGCATGCGCGTCGGCCGCGGCATCGGCTCCGGCAAGGGCAAGACGGGCGGCCGTGGCGTCAAGGGCCAGAAGGCGCGCACCGGCGTCGCGATCAAGGGATTCGAGGGCGGCCAGATGCCGCTGCATCGCCGCCTGCCCAAGCGCGGCTTCTACAATCCCTTCTCAGTCGACTACAACGAGGTCAATCTCGGGCGCATCCAGCAGGCGGTCGACGCCGGCAAGCTCGACGCCAATGCGCCGGTGACGCTCGACGCGCTGCTGGCGGCGGGCGTCGTCGCCAAGCCCCGCGACGGCGTCAAGATCCTCGGCCAGGGCGAATTGAAGGCGAAGCTCGCCTTCGAGGTCGCCGCGGCGTCGAAGTCCGCGGTTGCGGCCATCGAAGGCGCGGGCGGCTCCGTTAAGCTTCTCGCCGGCGAGCCGACGGCGCAATAAGGCAAAATGCGCGGCCGCTCTCGCGTGAACGGCCGCGCTGTTTTATATCAAGCGCTCCATGCGGAGCGGGCGCGCCTCGGCGAGGCGTTCGCCCGGGGGCCCTCCGCCCAGCACAATGCGCCGCATCGGCGGCGCGACAGTGGGGTTCCTTCATGGCATCGGCAGCCGAGCAGCTTGCGGCCAACGTCAATCTCTCCGCCTTCAGCAAATCGGAGGAGTTGAAGAAGCGCATCTGGTTCACGCTGGGCGCGCTGATCGTCTATCGCCTCGGCACTTATGTGCCGCTGCCCGGAATCGACCCAGAAGCCTTCGCGAAAAGCTTCTTCGGCCAGTCGAAGGGCATGCTGGAGCTTTTCAACATGTTCGCGGGCGGCGCGGTGCAGCGCCGCGCGATTTTCGCGCTCAACATCATGCCGTATATTTCGGCCTCGATCATCATTCAGCTGTTGACGTCGGTCATTCCGACGCTTGAAACGCTGAAGAAAGAGGGCGAGCAGGGGCGCAAGGTCCTCAATCAATATACGCGCTACCTGACCGTCGCGCTGGCGACGTTCCAGGCCTACGCCATGGCGATCGGGCTCGAGGGCCAGCCGGGCGTCGTCACCGATCCAGGCATTTTCTTCCGCATCACCACGGTCGTGACGCTCGTCGGCGGCACGATGTTCCTGATGTGGCTTGGCGAGCAGATCACTTCGCGCGGCATCGGCAACGGCTCGTCGCTGATCATCTTCGCCGGCATCGTCGCCGCCTTCCCGTCGGCGATCGTGTCGACCTTGGAGCTGGGGCGTCAGGGCGCGATCTCGACCGGGCTGATCATCGGCGTCATCGTCATGTCCTTCGCCGTCGTCGCCTTCATCGTCTTCATGGAGCGCGCGCAGCGGCGCCTGCTGATCACCTATCCCAAGCGCCAGCACGGCAATCGGGTCTATGAGGGGCAGACATCCTTCCTGCCGCTGAAGCTCAATACGTCCGGCGTCATTCCGCCGATTTTCGCCTCGTCGCTGCTGCTTCTGCCGACGACAGTGGCGAATTTCTACCAGTCGACCGGCAGCGAAAGCGTTTTCGCGACGATTTCCGCCTATTTCGGCCATGGCCGGCCACTGTATATGCTCGCCTATGTCGGATTGATCGTCTTCTTCGCCTTCTTCTATACGGCGATCGTGTTCAATCCGGTCGAGACGGCGGACAATCTCAAGAAGCATGGCGGCTTCCTGCCCGGCATTCGCCCGGGCGAGCGCACGGCGAAATTCATCGACGACGTGCTGATGCGCGTCACCGTGCTCGGGGCCGCCTATCTCGCCATTATCTGTCTCATTCCGGAGGCGCTGATCGCCTACGCCAACCTGCCGTTCTATTTCGGCGGCACGTCGCTGCTGATCGTCGTCAGCGTGACGATGGATACGGTGTCGCAGATTCACGGCCACATGCAGGCGCAGCAATATGAGGGGCTGATCCGCAAGGCCAAGCTTCGCGGCGGAAAGCGCGCGCGATGAGGCTGGTGCTGCTCGGTCCGCCGGGGGCCGGCAAGGGAACGCAGGCGGCGCGTCTGGTCGAGCGGCACGGCGTGCCGCAGCTGTCGACCGGCGACATGCTGCGCGCCGCGGTCGCGGCGAAAACGCCGATCGGGCTCAAGGCCAAGCAGATCATGGACGCCGGCGCCCTGGTGCCGGACGAGGTGGTGATCGGACTGATCGACGAGCGCCTCGATTCGCCCGACTGCGCCAAGGGCTTCATCCTCGACGGCTTTCCGCGCACCGTGGCCCAGGCCGAGGCGCTGCGCGAGCTTCTCGCTCACAAGGGTATGGCGCTCGACGCCGTGCTTGAGCTTGTCGTCGATGAAGGCGCGCTGGTCGATCGGATGCGCAAGCGGGTGGACGAGACCCTCGCCGCTGGCGGCGCCGTGCGCGCCGACGACAATCCGGAGAGCTTCAAGACGCGGCTCGAGGCCTATCGCGCCCAGACCGCGCCGGTGTCGGCCCATTACGACGGGCGCAGCCAGTTGACCAGGATCGACGGCATGGCGCCGATCGACGAGGTGACGGCGGCGATCGATCGGGCGCTGGTCGGCGCAACGGTCGACCGCCGCTAGATCACGCCGCCTTGGGGCGCGATCGCCGGAATACGGATTTCGCGATCGGTCTCAAACGTAGGGAGCGCGCTCCGCGCGAAACCCCGGGTTGCGCGCATTCGAGCCCGTTCCAGTATTTTCATGAAGCCGCTTGACCCATTGGCCGTTCGCCCCTAAATAAGCGATCTTCACGTTGTCGAACAGGCGGCTCCGGCTCCCGGCTTGGGGGGCGGAGCCTGTTTTCGTATGAAAACGGTTCGCAGCCGTCCGCAAGGGCCGGGCTCCACCGGACGCGGGCGTCAACTGGGGAGCGACAGCTCCCCCCTAATGGAGAGGCACAGTGGCCCGTATTGCAGGCGTCAATATACCGACCAACAAGCGCGTCGTTATCGCGCTCCAATATATCCACGGCATCGGCGCCAAAAAGGCGGCGGAGATTTGCGAGAAGGTGAGCATCCCGTCCGAGCGGCGCGTGGCGCAGCTCACCGACGCGGAAGTGCTGCAAATTCGCGAGACCATCGACCGCGATTACATGGTCGAGGGCGACCTGCGCCGCGAGGTGGCGATCAATATCAAGCGCCTGATGGACCTTGGCTGCTATCGCGGCCTGCGCCATCGCCGGCAATTGCCCGTGCGCGGGCAACGCACGCACACCAACGCCCGCACCCGCAAGGGCAAGGCGAAGCCGATCGCCGGCAAGAAGAAGTAACTCGGGGGCTTCGGCAGTCGGGCTTGGGCAGTCGGGCTTGGGCAGTCGGAACCCGATTGCCGACCGCCGACCTGCCGACTGCCCCATCAGGTGGAGCCGCTGGAATTACGGCGGCGTCGATATCGAAAGGCAAACTGAACAATGGCCAAGGACACAACGCGCGTTCGTCGCCGCGAACGCAAGAACATCGTTTCCGGCGTCGCGCATGTGAATTCGACGTTCAACAACACCATGATCACCATCACCGACGCTCAGGGTAACACCGTATCATGGTCGTCGGCGGGATCGATGGGCTTCAAGGGTTCGCGCAAGTCGACGCCCTACGCCGCCCAGATGGCCGCCGAGGACGCCGCCCGCAAGGCCGGCGAGCACGGCGTGCGCACGCTTGAAGTGGAAGTCTCCGGCCCGGGCTCTGGTCGCGAGTCGGCGTTGCGCGCGCTGCAGGCGGCGGGCTTCACCGTCACCTCGATCCGCGACGTGACGCCCATTCCGCATAATGGCTGCCGGCCGCGCAAGCGGCGCCGCGTCTGAGGTTATTTCAGATTGCCCGATTTGATTTCGCGCGGCGCGCGACACATGTCCCGACGCCGCGTTCAGGAGCTTCAAGGAAAGGCCTCCAAGTGAGCATCCAGAAGAACTGGCAGGAACTCATCAAGCCGAACAAGCTCGACGTCACCGCCGGAGACGATCCGAAGCGCGTGGCGACAGCCGTCGCCGAGCCGCTGGAGCGGGGATTCGGCGTGACGCTCGGCAACGCCCTTCGCCGCATCCTGCTGTCGTCCTTGCAGGGCGCGGCGATCACCTCGATTCACATCGACGGGGTGCTGCATGAATTTTCGTCGATCCCCGGCGTGCGCGAGGACGTGACCGACATCGTCCTCAACATCAAGGACATCGCCATCAAATATCAGGGCGAGGGCGCAAAGCGCCTGACGCTCAAGAAGACCGGACCGGGAGTCGTCACCGCTGGCGACATCCAGACGTCGGGCGACGTCCAGATTCTGAACCCCGATCTCGTCATCTGCACGCTCGACGAGGGCGCCGAGATCCGCATCGAATTCACCATCGCGACCGGCAAAGGCTATGCGCCCGCCGACCGCAACCGCGCCGAAGACGCGCCGATCGGCCTCATTCCGATCGACAGTCTCTATTCGCCGGTGAAGAAGGTCAGCTATCGCGTCGAGAACACCCGCGAGGGCCAGGTTCTCGACTATGACAAGTTGACGCTGACGCTCGAAACCAACGGCGCCATGACTCCCGAGGATGCATTGGCCTTTTCGGCGCGCATCCTGCAGGACCAGCTCAACGTCTTCGTCAATTTCGAGGAGCCGCGCCGCGAAGAGGCCGCCCCGTCGATCCCGCAACTCGCCTTCAATCCGGCGCTGCTGAAGAAGGTCGACGAATTGGAGCTTTCGGTGCGTTCGGCGAACTGTCTGAAGAACGACAATATCGTCTATATCGGCGACCTCATCCAGAAGTCGGAAGCCGAAATGCTGCGCACGCCGAACTTCGGCCGTAAGTCTTTAAACGAGATCAAGGAAGTGCTGGCGCAAATGGGCCTGCACCTCGGCATGGAAGTGCCCGGCTGGCCGCCGGAGAATATCGACGATCTCGCGAAGAGATTCGAGGAGCATTATTGACGGCAGTCGGGCTTCGGCAGTCGGCAGTTGGTTTTTCCCGACTGCCTATTGCCAATTTGCCGACTGCCGCATAATCGACGGCCGTTCCTTGGCACGGCGGCCGCATAAGCAACGGAGAGCCGCATGTATCACGGTCACAAGAAGCGCCGCTTCGGGCGCACGCATGAGCACCGCAAGGCGATGTTCGCCAATATGGCGCAGGCGCTCATCAAACATGAGCAGATCGTCACGACGCTTTACAAAGCGAAGGACCTTCGCCCCGTCGTCGAAAAACTGGTGACGCTCGGCAAGCGCGGCGATCTCCATGCGCGCCGTCAGGCGATCGCGCAGATCAAGGACGTGAAGCTCGTCGGCAAGCTCTTCGACGTGCTGGGGCCTCGCTACAAGGACCGTAACGGCGGCTATACGCGCGTGCTGAAGGCGGGTTTCCGTTATGGCGACAACGCGCCGCTCGCCGTGATCGAATTCGTCGACCGCGACGTCGACGCCAAGGGCCAGGATTCGGGGCCTGTCCAGAGCGAGGAACAAGCGGCGTAACGATGATGATCCGGCCTGAGTCGCGATCCGATGTTTCGGGCTGGCCGACAGCGCCGTTGCGATTCGAAGGGGCGGCGCATCTGGCGGCCGCCTCTTTTGCGTATTGGCGGTTAGGCGCGAGCCGGGGTCGGTTCGCTCCGCCGTTCCTGATCCCCGACCTATCGCTTCTCTTCTATCTCGTCGGTCCGCGCGTCGGCGTCATCGGTTACATCGGCGTCGGCGCTTACTACGCGCCACGCTGAGTCGATGCATAATTATCGCTGTCCCGATTCAGGCTATAGTTGCGTTAGCGATTCATGGGAGCGGCCGATGCGCCAATCTTTGCGTCAGATTTTTTTTGCGGCGCTCGTCTGCGCCGCTGGCCTCGCGCCTTTTGTCGAGAGCGCGCAATTGCGCTGCGCGCAAGCGCAGCCGGCGCAAGAGCGCGTCGTTCCGACAGGCCGCGCCGACATCGCGCTTTCCTTCGCGCCGATCGTCAAGAAGGCGCAGCCTGCGGTCGTCAATGTCTTCGCTTCGCGCGTCGAGCGCATGCCGGCCAATCCGCTGTTCGAAGATCCGGTGTTCCAGCGCTTCTTTGGCGGGGGCGGCGGCATGCCAGGGCGCAATATGGCGCAGTCGCTGGGCTCGGGCGTGATCGTCGATCAGAGCGGCCTCGTCGTCACCAATAATCACGTCATCGAGGGCATGACCGACGTGAAAGTCGCGCTCGCCGACAAGCGCGAAATCCCCGCGAAGATTCTGCTGCGCGATCCGCGCACCGATCTCGCCGTGCTCAAACTGACCGAAGGCGCCAATTTTCCGATGATGGAGCTTGGCGATTCCGACGCGCTTGAAGTCGGCGATCTGACGCTGGCGATCGGCAATCCTTTCGGGGTCGGCCAGACGGTGACGCAGGGCATCATTTCGGCGCTGGCGCGCACCCATGTCGGCATTTCCGACTATGGATTCTTCATCCAGACCGACGCCGCGATCAATCCCGGCAATTCGGGCGGGCCGCTCGTCGATATGAACGGCCGCGTCGTCGGCATCAATTCGGCGATTTTCTCCAAATCCGGGGGATCGGTCGGCATCGGCTTCGCGATTCCCGCCAATATGGTGAAAAGCGTGATCGCCGCGGCGAAGGGCGGCGGCAAGCAGGTGCGGCGGGCCTGGATGGGCGCGTCGCTGCAAACGCTTTCGCAGGAAATCGCCGACGGCCTGGGGCTCGATCGTCCGACCGGCGCGCTGTTGGCTGACGTCGACCCCAAAGGGCCCTCGGCCGAAGCCGGCCTGAAGCGCGGCGACGTGATCGTCTCGGTCGACGGACAGACGGCCGACGACCCTGAGTCGGTGGGCTATCGTCTGGCGACCAAGCCGCTCGGCGGCCAGGCGACGCTCGGCGTGCTGCGCGGCGGCAAGAAGATCACAGCGCAAATCCGCCTCGCGCCGGCGCCCGAATCGCCGCCGCGCGACGCGGTGAAAATCAAGGGCGCGTCGCCTTTCGCCGGCGCGACGGTCGTCAATATTTCTCCTGCGGTGATCGAAGAAATGTCCGTCCAGGGAGGGGCGACCGGCGTCGTCGTTTCCGAGATCGACGACGGCACTTTCGCGCAACAGCTCAATCTGCAGCGCGGCGACGTCATTCTCGCGGTCAACGATCAAAAGATCGAGACGACGCGCGAATTGGAGAAGATCACGGCGGGGCGCGCCTATTATTGGAAAATCACGCTGGCGCGCGGCGGCCAGGTGCTCACCACGGTGATCGGCGGCTGAGGGCGTATGAGCGGGCTCGCGATCCTGGTTACGAGTGTCGATGACGAGGAACAGGCGCTCGCGCTCGCCCGAACGGCGCTCTCCGCCAGACTCGCCGCCTGCGTTCAGATCATGCCCATTCGAAGCTGCTACGTCTGGAAGGGCGAGATGCGCGAAGAGACGGAATTTTTACTGCACATGAAAGCGCGCGGCGAAGACTATCCGGCGCTGGCCGAACTGGTCCGGCGCCTGCACAGTTATGAGACTCCGGAAATCCTGCGCGTCGACGTGGCCGAGGCGAGCCCGGATTATCTCGACTGGGTGATGGAGGCGACGCGCCGATAGGTTAGGCGTCTTCCCAATCGCTGACAGCGTGCTTACTTTCCTGCGCAGCCGCACACGGCGCGCCGCGCCCCCAACCTGGACGTTCCGATGTCGACTCCCACGGACTATCTCATTGACCGCCGAAGACTTCGCCGGAAACTCGGCTGGTGGCGCCTTGCCGCCCTTGGCGCCCTGGGCGTCGCCGGACTTGTCGCAGTGGTTCGGCTCGGCGGCGCCGACTCGGCCGATAAGCTCACGCCGCATATCGCGCGTTTCGAGTTGCAGGGCATGATCCTCGGCGACGACGATACGATCGATCTGATCAAGAAAATCGGCGCGTCGAACCAGGCCAAGGCCTTGCTGCTGGAGATTGAAAGCCCCGGCGGAACGACGACCGGCGCCGAGCGCCTCTATGATGAGCTGCGGCGGGTCGCCGAGAAGAAGCCGGTCGTCGCCGTGGTCGGCACGGTGGCCGCTTCCGGCGCCTATATCGCCGCGCTTGCGGCGGATACGATCGTCGCGCGGGGCAATTCGCTCGTCGGCTCGATCGGCGTGCTGTTCCAATATCCAAATGTTTCTAAACTATTGAATAATTGGGGCGTCGAGGTCGAGACGATCAAATCGTCGCCGCTCAAGGCGGCGCCGAGCGGCTTCGAGCCCACGAGTCCGGCGGCGCGGGAGGCGGTAGCGAGCCTCGTCGCCGATTCCTATGCCTGGTTCAAAGGCCTCGTGCAGGAGCGGCGCAATCTCGATGACGCGCAGCTCGCGAAAATTTCCGACGGGCGCATATTCACCGCGCGCCAGGGCGTGCCGCTCAAGCTCGTCGACCTGATCGGCGGTCAGCGCGAGGCCATCGACTGGCTTGTCGCCAACAAGGGCGTTGCGAAGGATTTGCCGGTCCGGGAATGGAAGAAAAAATCCAGCCTTGAGCGGCTTGGCTTGATTGAGGGAGCGGCCGGAATGGCGCGGGTCGCCGGATTGGCTTCGATCGCCGATTTTTTAGAAAAAACAATCGTGCTCGGACGTAGCGGCGAGCTTGACGGCCTATTGGCGATTTGGCAGCATTCGGCCGCGAACTGACTCGGGGGGCGTCGCGGACCAGCTTATTCGACGCCAAGCTATTGGATCGGCTCATGATAAAGTCGGAACTCATTCAACGCATCGCGCGGCGGAACGGCCATCTCTATCAGCGCGACGTCGAGACGATCGTCAGCACGATTCTCGACGAGATCACCTCCGCGCTGGCGCGCGGCGATCGCGTCGAATTGCGGGGTTTTGGGGCGTTTTCGGTCAAGAAGCGCGACGCGCGCACCGGCCGCAATCCGCGCACCGGCGCGCAGGTCTCGGTTCAGGAAAAGAGCGTGCCGTTCTTCAAAACCGGCAAGGAGATGCGCGAGCGCCTCAATGAGAACTATCAAGGCTGAGGCGATCTAAGGCGGCGGCGTCCTCTCGATCGTGGGATGCGCGGCGGCGGCGTGCGGCGGCTGTAGGTTGCGGCTGCCCAGCGTGTCGCGCGGCGCCCGGCAAGAGGAGATGTCATGAAGTCCATCCTGCGCGTCATTATTTTCGTGCCGCTGGCGCTCGTCATTTTGTTTTTCTCCATGGCCAATCGCGGATCGGTTCGCATCGGCCTCGATCCCTTCGCGCCCAATGACGGATCCGGCTTCTCTTTCGAGGCGCCGGTCTTCCTCGTCGTTCTGGCGTCGATCGCCATTGGCGTGCTCGCCGGCGGAATCTCTTCCTGGCTTGGGCATCTGCCGGTGCGCCGCGCCGCCAAGGTCGCGCGCGCCGAGGCGCGCAAGACTCGCGTCGAAGTCGAAAAGCTGCGCCAGCAGGCGTTGGCCAGCCTGCCGGCCGACAAGCGGCTGAAGAGTAGTTGAGCGGCGTCGGCAGCAGTTTAGTGAAAATCCCGCGATTTCGGCAGGATTCGCACGTCGCGCGGATGACGGCTGCGCGGATGCTGGGGATGGATCAATTCGTCGGCGCGCGACAGGACGATTTCGGGCCGATGCGCCTCTGACAGCCTGTTGAGGTCGCCGCTGCGGTCGATGATCCGCTGCGCCATCAGATGCACGACATTCTCCGGGCTCTTCTGCACCCTTCCTTCCACCAGCATGAGTCGTGACGCCATCGTCTCGCGGCGGTAGCGCTCGAAGAGCCGCGCCCAGATGACGATATTGAGGATGCCGGTTTCATCTTCGAGCGTGACGAAAATGGCGTTGCCCTGTCCGGGCCGTTGCCGCACCAGCACGACGCCGGCGCCGCGCGCAAAGGCGCCATCAGTGAGCGCCGAAACTTCCGCGCAAGTGATAATCCGCTCGCGCGTGAAAATCGGCCGCAGCACCGCCATCGGATGGGCCTTCAACGACAGCCGCAGCGTCTGGTAATCGGCCGCGACATGTTCGCCAAGCGACATCTTTGGCAGCAGCGGATCTTCTTCCCTGGCGAGTTCGCGCGCGTCCGCGGCCGCAAAGAGCGGCAGGGGCTTCGCGTCAGGCAGACGCCGCACAGCCCAGAGCGCGTCGCGGCGGTCGCTTTGCAGGGAGCGGAAGGCGTCGGCGTCGGCGAGCGCGCGCATCGTCGCGCCGTTGAGCGCCGCCCGCCGCGCGAGATCTTCGACGCTGTCATAGGGCTTCGTCCGTGCGTCGACGATGCGATAGCCTTCGTTCTCATGCACGCCGTCCGCCTGCCGAAAGCCGAGACGCAGCGCCAAATCGCCGTTATCCGCGCGCTCCAGCCTATTGTCCCATTCGCTGAAATTCACGTCGACGGCGCGCACGTCGACGCCATGCTCGCGCGCGTCGCGCACGATCTGCGCCGGCGCGTAAAAGCCCATCGGCTGCGAATTAAGGAGCGCGCAGGCGAAGATCGCCGGATGATGGCATTTGATCCATGAGGAGACATAGACGAGCTTGGCGAAGGATGCGGCATGGCTTTCGGGAAAGCCGTAGGAGCCGAAGCCCTTGATCTGCTCGAAACAGCTTTGCGCGAATGCGCGATCATAGCCGCGCGCCGCCATGCGCTCGACCATCATTGATTCGAATTGATGGATCGTGCCGACATTGCGGAAGGTCGCCATGGCGCGGCGCAGACGATTGGCTTCGACGTCGGAGAATTTCGCCGCGACCATGGCGAGCTTCATCGCCTGCTCCTGAAAGAGCGGCACGCCCTTGGTCTTTTCGAGCACCTTGCGCAATTCGTCCGCCGGCCCGTGTTCCGGCGCGGGCGAGGGATAGATCACCGGCTCGCTGCCGGAGCGGCGGCGCAGATAGGGATGCACCATATTGCCCTGAATGGGTCCGGGCCGCACGATCGCCACCTGAATGACGAGATCGTAGAATTCGCGCGGCTTCAGGCGCGGCAGCATGTTCATCTGGGCGCGGCTCTCGACCTGAAAGACGCCGATCGAGTCGCCCCGGCACAGCATGTCGTAGGTCGCTCTATCGTCGGCCGGGACGTCGGCGAGGCCCATGTCCTTTCCTTCGTGGGCGCGCAAATAATCGAAACATTTTCGAATGCAGGTGAGCATGCCGAGCGCCAGCACGTCGACCTTCATCAGGCCGAGCGCGTCGATGTCGTCCTTGTCCCATTCGATGAAGGTGCGCTCCGGCATCGCGGCGTTGGCGATCGGCGTCAGTTCGTCGAGCCGCCCGCGCGCGAGAACGAAGCCCCCGACATGCTGCGAGAGATGGCGCGGAAAGCCGAGCAGCCGCTTGGCGAAATGAATGGCGCGGCGGATGACGGGATTTTCGGGATCAAGCCCGGTCTGGCGAACGTAAGCCAGCGGAATGTCGGAGCCCCAACTGCCCCATTGCATGCCGGCGAGCGCGGCGGTCACGTCCTCGGTCAGTCCGAAGACCTTGCCGACTTCGCGAATGGCGCTGCGCGGCCGGTAGCTGATGACGGTCGCGACGAGTCCGGCGCGCTCGCGGCCGTATTTGCCGTAAATATGCTGGATGATCTCTTCGCGCCGCTCATGCTCGAAATCGACATCGATGTCGGGCGGCTCCTTGCGCTCCTGCGAGATGAATCTGGCGAAGAGCAGATCATTCTCCGCCGGATCGACGCAGGTGACGCCGAGCACATAGCAGACGGCGGAATTGGCGGCGGAGCCGCGCCCCTGGCAGAGAATCCCCTTGTCTTCGGCGATCCGTACGATGTCGTGAATGGTGAGAAAATAGCGCGCATAGTCGAGCGTCTCGATGAGCGCCAGCTCCTCGCGCAGGAGCTTTTCGACCTTCTCCGGCACGCCGTCGGGATAGCGCATCGCGGCGTGGCGCCAGGTCAGCTCCTCGAGCCATTCCTGGGGATTGCGCCCTGGCGGCACGGGTTCGTCGGGATATTCATATTTCAATTGATCGAGCGAGAAATCGACGCGCGCCAGAAAACATTGCGTCTCTTCGATCGCCTCCGGCGCCTCGGTAAAGAGACGCGCCATTTCATCGGGCGTCTTCAAATGGCGCTCGGCGTTGACCTCCAGCCGGCGCCCGGCCTGCGCGAGCGTCACGCCTTCGCGAATGCAGGTCATGACGTCCTGCAGATCGCGCTGGCCGGAATCGGCGTAAAGCGCGTCATTGGTCGCGAGCAGAGGCGTCTGCGTTCGCGCGGCGATGTCTTTCAGTCTTGCAAGGCGCCGCCTGTCGTCGCCGCGACGCGGCATGGTCGCGCCGAGCCAGACGTCGCCTTGCGCCAGATCGTTGAGCCGCGCCAGCGTCGACGGCAGGCGCGCCAGATGGCGCGACGGCATGACGATCAGCAGCAGATCGCGCGCGGCTTGCGCGAGATCGTCGACATAAAGATGGCATTCGCCTTTCCTGGCGCGCAGATTCCCGGTCGTGAGCAGCCGCGTGAGCCTTCCCCAGCCGTCGCGGTTTTGCGGATATACGACGATGTCGGGCGTTTCATCAGCGAAGACGAGCCGCGCCCCGACGATGAGCTTGAAGGATTCGATACGCCCTGCGTCGAGCTGCGCGAGAAGCGCGGCGTGGTCGCCGGCCGGCGGATCGCGGAGATTTTCGCGCAGATCTTTGAGCGCCGCATAGGCGCGCACGACGCCGGCGACGCTGTTGCGGTCGGCGATTCCAATTCCGTTCTGGCCGCGCAGCAGCGCCGTCAGCGCCATGTCTGACGGATGCGACGCGCCGCGCAGGAAGGAGAAATTCGTCGCCGCGACGAGTTCGGCGAAAGGCGGGCTCATGCGAAGAGCCCATGCAGAAACCAGCGCGGCGCGGCGGTTTCGCTTTCGTAGAGGCCCTCGCGAAACACCCAGAAGCGGCGGCCGTCGCGATCCTCCAGCCGGTAATAGTCGCGGGTTCGCCGGCGCGCGCCGGCGGCGTTGCGCCACCATTCCGGCGCGATGCGCTCCGGTCCTTCGGCGCGGGCGATCAAATGGCGCACGCGGCGCCATTTGAAATGCATCGGCGGCCCGTCCGGCGTCTCGGCCATGGTTTCGATGGGCTGCGGCGGATCGAACAGAAACAGTGGCCGCAAGGGCGGTTCGCCCGGCTCGGGCTTCGGCCAGGCGCCGGGCGGGGAAGAAGGAGACGCGGCGGCGTCGACATAGGCGGCGGCGCGCAGGGGATCATGCGTGTCACGCGCCGCGAAGCGCAGCACGCGTTCGCGGCCAAAACGCGCCGCGAGGCGATCGACGAGATCGGCGAAATCGCCGTCTTGCGCGTCCCGCCGTTCGAAGCCGATCTGGCTTTGCGCCAGAGTTTCGGCGTTGAGGACGCCAAAGCGGATGACGTCGAAGCCATATCCCGGATCGAGCGGATCGGCGAGCGAGTCGGCCTTCAGGCGAAAGAGCCGCAGCAGCGCCTCGACATTGCGCGAGGGCGCGCCGGTTTCGAAACATAGCGCGCGGACGGCGCCGTCGGTGCGAAAGAAGCGCGCTTCGAAAGCGCGGCCGCCTTGCCCGCGCTTTTCGAGAAGGCCCATCGCTTCCGCGATCAGCGGCCGCAGAACATGTTCTATCGCGGAGAGATCGAGGAAGGGTTCGGCGAAGCGCCGCTCGACCATGCAGTCCGGCAAGACCCGCAAGGGCGTGATGCGGGCGTCCTCGCGTCCCAGAATGCGCGTCAGCCGCCGCATGGTTTCATCGCCGAAACGCGCCGTCAGCGCGGCGCTGGAGCGATCGGCAAGATCGCCCAAGGTCGCAAGTCCCGCGCGCGTCAGCGCGACGCTCGTCTCTCTTGGCGCTTCGAGCGCGGCGATGGAGAGCGGGCGGGCGAAAATTTCGTCTTCGCCCGGAGGCGTGACGCCTTCCGCGCCAAAACGCGCCAGGGCGCGCGCGGCGTCCGGCGTTCCGGCGACGGCGGCGCGGCCGGTGAAGGAGAGGCGCGCCATCGCCTGCAGGACGCTGGTCCGCAGCGCCGCGTCGCCGCCGAAAAGATGCGCGCAGCCGGTCGCGTCGAGCATGAGGCCGCAAGGCGGATCGAGCGCGACGAGCGGCGTGAACTGTTCGCAAAAGGCGGCGAGCCGCAGCATCAGCCGCTCGTCGGCCTCGGCGTCGGCCTGGGCGACGGCGAGATGGGGGGCGCGCGCTTTGGCGTCGGCCAGCGTCATGCCCGGGGTCAGGCCGAGCGCGATCGCCTTTCGATCGAGCGCGTCGATGCGCAGCGCGCTGCGCTCTTTCTTGACGAGGACGAGCGGCGAATCATCCGAATTTGCGTCCGGCTGTCTGCGACGCGCCTTCGTCAGGCGCTCCGCCGACAGAAAGGGAAGCCACAGGGCGAGATAACGACGGTGCGTCGAATATTCTGTCCTTGAAGGCGCCACGGTCACGGCTCCACTCCACACGCCACTCTTGCCGCTCTTGCCCCGCCGCGCCGCCGCGCCGGCGCAGCAGAAAAATCGCAAAGGCCGCGGACCCCGGCGCATTCGCCGCAAGCGGGCGGGAGGGGAGCGCCCGCACAAGCCAGCGGCTCGCGGCGGCGCTCGGCGCGGAGACGGCGCCGGCGCGGACGATGAAGATCGGCGCGCCGGCGGCAGCGGCCGCCAGAGCGAGGCGCCGGCTCGCGGTGAGGTCATAGGCGCGCGCTGCGCCGAAGAGTTCGATCAGCGTCGCGCCGACCGCGGCGCAGCGCCCGGCTTCCGCGCCCGCCTGCAGCGCCTCCCTGGCGTCGCGCACGCGAATGAAGGCGACGGCGGCGGGGTCGAGGCCGATGTCGGCGAGGCCAGGCGGATAGGGCGCGCCCGCTTCGGCGGTCAGCGCCTCCTGCCGGACCCAGAGCAGCGGCTTCTCCGCTCCCGCCATGGCGCGCCTGGCGAGCGCCAAAGCGAAGCCCGTCGCCGCCGGGGCGTCGGCGGCGGTCTCGGCATAGGCCTCATGCAGCGCGGCGCGGAGAATCCCGCCGCCGAGCCGCCGATCGAGGGCGGGCGCGCCGAGCGCGACCGTCTCGAAAGCCGCGGCCGGATAGGCGCAAGCCAAGCTTTTCCGCAGCGACGCCAGCGGATGGGTCATCTCATGAGTTCCTGTTATGTTCCTATAATGACTCCCGGTGTGGGAGAGTCAAGGCGGGGCTGGCGAACGGCGCCTGAAGAAAGTAGCCTATTATATGATGATAGGATATATTTGTGCTTGATGAATTCGAGATCGAGGCGTTGCTGTCTCTGGACGGGGCGCGCTTTGAAGCCGCCGAGGGCTATGTGGTCGAGTTCATGGCGCGACGCACCGAGGCGACAAGGGAGCGGCCGCATGGTCTGAGCTACGCCTTCGTGTTCCGGCCGTTGGACGGGGAGCCCTATGTGCGTTTCGATAACGCCCATGCGGTTGAGCGGCGGGGCGGCAAATATGTGAAGGCTCCGCGCGCCTATGACCATTGGCATTGCAGAGCGGGCGATCCCGGCCGCCCCTATGCGTTCACGACTGCGGCCCAACTCCTGGAGGACTTCTGGAAGGAAGTGAAACGGGAGATGGCGGAAAGGAAAATACCCAATGACCTATAAGACGGGCTCGATCGGCGAATTCATGCAATGGACCAAGAAGGTCGTGGCCGAGCCGTCGAAGGCCGGCGAGTCTCCAAAAAATTGGTTCGAGTCCGAGGCGACCGCCGAGAAGTCCTTAGGAACCAAAGTGTCCGCGGAGGCCATGGTGAAACTCCTGTCCGCCGAGAACCTTGCGCTGCTCCAGGTGATCGCAAAGGGAAATGTGAGTTCCGTGAGAGAACTGGCGCATTTGGTCAACCGCAAGGAATCGAACTTGTCGCGAACGCTCAAGCGGCTGCAGGAGGCGGGCATCGTTTCCTTCGAGAAAGGCGTCGGCCGGATGCGCGCACCTCGCTTGATCGCGCGCCGCGTGACGCTCGATCTCGATCTTATTGGCGCGAGCAGCACGGCGTCGGTGAAGCAGGCGGCGCGGGCGTAACTGACGCGCGCGCGCTAAATTTTCGAATGTCACTTCGTCTTCAAATATTCGACGATGGCCATGGCGCCGGCGACGTCGTCCGACCAGTCGAGCTTCAAACTCTTGCCGTCCTCGACGACATTCTTGTCGTGCCCCTTGTTGGAGAGCGCCGGAAAAGAGGTCGTGTCGAAACGATAGCCCTCGCGCGAGAGCGTCTGCGCCGGCTGCCAGGAGAAGCCGACGAGCTTCTTGTCGTAGTCGAGCCGGCCTTTCACGAAAATCGCCGGGCGCTCGCGCGGTACGAGAAGATGATACAGCGTCGGCACCGAGCCATTGTGCAGATAGGGCGCCTGCGCCCAGACGCCGCCGAGCGGCAGCGCATTATAGCCTTCAAGCGTCTGAGGATCGGCGATGGAGAGGTCGGCGCGGCTCTCGAGCGACACGCCGTCGAGTTTCGCGCAGGGCGCGATGCGATCGCCCGAGGGCGGCATTTCGATGACCTTGGTCGTCGGACAAATCTTTGCGAAGCTGTCGCGGACGCTTTTCGCGATCGTATCGCTGACGGCCCGCGCCCGGCTGAGATCGGCGCCAAGATCATAGACCTTGCCGTTATTCGGCCGATGACATGGGGCGCAATTCTCTTCAAAGAGCGCCGCGCCTTTCTTTGCGAGCGCAAGATCGACGGAGAAGGGATAGGCCGGCGCCGGCAGATCGCGCAGCAAATCTTCGCTGAAAGCGGCGATGCGAATGTCGACGTCGGGTCCGGACTCCAGCGTCAATTGCGCGGCGAGGCCACTAAAGATCGGAATCGGAATGTGGCCGGTCCATTGGCCGCCGCCGTCGACAAGCTGCGTATGATCCGCGGACCAGCGCGGCCGGCGCTTACGCTGCTCCCAAACGGCCATGATATCGGCGATTCCTGGCGTCGGCGGCAGATAGGTCTTCGGGTCGGGAATTTCGCCGCGCGCTTCGGCGGCGACATAGGCCATCGACGCGCTGACGCCGGCCGCATCGACCATGCCGCCGAGGCCTTGCGTCATCTGCTCCTCGAAGCCTCGGTAGTTCTTCGAGATGAGATCGAGCAGCGAGAAGAATTCGAGTCCGGCGCGGGCAAGATATTTTCCGACGATCGCGGCGGCGTCCTGTTTGAAGAGTTCGATCTGCCGCGCCTCATAGGCGGCGTCGAACCGGCGGCCGGCGAATGTGTAATTCCGGTAAAAGAAATTCTTGTCTTGAGCATGGATTTTGTCGAGCTTCGAGACAATCGCCTGCGTCGCGCGTTCGACCTTTTCCTCGAGCGTTGCGGCCCCTTCGGTGATCTTCTTGATCGTGTTGATCACTCTGACGCGATATTGAATGAGATTGAACTGCGCGTTCACGCCGCCGTCGAGATAGCGAAGACTGCCGTCGTCAAGCCGCACGCGGCCGATGTGGCACGCGCCGCAACTCATCGCGGCGTAATCGACGCCGCCGTTTGGATCCTCGCGCGCCAAGCCTGTCCAGCCGAAGCCGCGCGCGATCGGATAGGTCGGGTCGCGCTCGTCGATGAAGAGGCCGGCGACATCGAGAAAATTATTCGCGCTTCCCCATTCTTCCGGCGCGAGCTTCGGCAGGAGCTTCAGGATGATGAAAGGGACGCCGTCCGTCCGGCTAAACGGAAAATCCGCAAACCAGCGATAGGCGATCGGCTTCCGGCTGACATAGGCGTCGAGCGCGTTCAGACGCTTGGCCTGTTCCGCGCGCCACTCGCCGTCGGAGGGCGTCGTCTGCGCCAAAGCCGGCGCGTCCAAACAGGCGCGCATCGCCAACGCCATGCATGCGGCAAATGACATTCGCGAGAAGGCGCGCATCAGAGACGCCGCCGTGTCCAATATGGAAATTCGGTCGGCATTTTCGGCATAGGCGTCGGTTCAGCGCTTCTCGACATTTTTCTTAAATTTGCGACCTTGACGGGGCCATAAGGGAAGGGGCTGCGGAAAATACGCGCTTTCGAGCGGATTGCCGAGCCCTCCCGACGCGCTCCTTCCGGACAGGGCGCAAGTTCTCATCGGTTTCGCCTGCACTTCGCGCTATTATGGCCTCCCTGAAACACCACGGAGCGCATCGCTCCGAATGTCATCGAACGGTCGTGAAATGCGGGCTTCGATGCGCGCCAGACAATGTGCTCGATGATCCTCGCCGGGACGGATGCAGATATCGCTCCCCTAAATTCGCGTCGCTTCGGCGTCGAGGCGCGCGCGCAACCCGGCGCCGAGCTTGTTCACGACGCTTGCGCCGGCCGCGTGCGCATGCGCCACATGAGCTTGCGCGGCCGCGCAGCATTGGCGCGGGCCGTCGAGGAGCGACTTCGCCATCTTCCCGGCGTGCGCCGGGTTCGCGCCAGCGAATGGACCGGTTCGACGCTCGTCGAATTTCAGCCGCCGATGACCACCGCGCGGCTGATGCAGGCGCTTGAAGCGGCGATCGCCGGCGCGCCCGCGCGCAACGCGGACGGTTCGCACGCCCCGGAACGCGCCGCTCATGCCGAGACGATCACAACGCTCGCGGCGCGATTGAAAACGGACGTCGCTCGCGGGCTATCGACAGAGGAAGCCGCCGCAAGATTGGAGAAATGGGGGCGCAACGAGCTGCGCCGCGAGGAGCCGCGCTCGGCGGCGAGCATTTTCGCCGAGCAGATGTCCAGCCTGCCTGTCGCTTTGCTCGCCGCATCGGCGGCGGTGTCGCTGGCGACCGGCGGAATCGCCGATGCGGTGATGATCGCCGCCGTGGTGCTCGTCAACGCCGGCATCGCCACGGCCACCGAGCGCCAGGCGGATCGCGCGATTTTGGGCCTTGCCGGCGAGGAGCCGTCGGACGCCGCCGTCATCCGGGACGGCGCGCGCCTGAAGATCGACTCGCGCGATCTCGCGCCGGGCGACCTCTTGCTGATCGAGCGCGGCGCGTTCGTTGCGGCCGATGCGCGCCTGATCGCCAGTGACGATCTGACCGTGAATGAATCGCCGCTCACTGGCGAGGCTCAACCGGCGCCCAAAGACGACGATGTGGTTTTGTCGCCGGAAACGGGAATTTCGGATCGTCGCAACATGGTGTTTCGCGGAACGGCGGCGACCGGCGGATCGGGCATGGCGATCGTCACCGCGATCGGGGCGCAGACGGAGATCGGCCGCGTGCAACGATTGCTCGGCGCGCTGCGGCCGCCGCCGACTCCGATCCAGCGCGAACTGGGCGAGGTCGAGCGCGAGCTCGTCGTCGTCAACGGTCTGATTTGCGTGAGCGTCTTCGCTCTTGGCCTTTTGCGCGGCCATGGGCTCATTCCCACTTTGCGCAGCGCGATTTCGCTTGCCGTGGCCGCAATTCCTGAAGGACTTCCCGCAGTCGCGACCACCACGCTCGCTCTTGGCGTGCAGGACATGCGCAAGCGCAAGGTGCTGGTGCGCAAGATCGACGCCGTGGAGACGCTCGGGGCGATCGAAACGATCGGACTCGATAAGACCGGCACGCTGACTGAAAACCGCATGGCGACCGTCCGCGTTCACGTCGACGACGGCGCATTCGATCTGCAGGACGGACATCTGCTGCGCGACGGCGCCGATGCGACAGCCGATGCGGTCGCCATCGCGCGTCGGCTGTTCGAAGCGGCGACGCTGTGCAGCGGCGCCGGCGTCAGGCCCGCGAGGAGCAGTTGGGAAATCGACGGCACGCCGACCGAAACCGCGCTGATCGAAGCGGGCGTGGCGATGGGAGTCGATCCAATCGCGCTGCGCCGGTCTTTTTCTATGCTGACATGCGTGGCGCGCGGCGATGGCCGCAAGCGCATGAGCACGCTTCACCAAGCGGCTGACGGCGCGCGCATTCTTTGCGTCAAAGGCGATCCGGCCGAGGTGCTCGCGCGCTGCGCCGCGCGCCGGACCGCCAATGGCGTCGCGCCGCTCGACGATGTGGCGCGCACGGCCATTCTCAAGGCCAATGAGCGCATGGCCGGCGACGCGCTGCGCGTCCTCGGGGTCGCTGTCGGCGAAGCCGGCGGCGATCCCCGCGACGAACGAGCGCTAATCTGGCTCGGCCTCGCCGGCATGGCGAATCCTGTTCGGGCCAGCGTCGCGCCGGCGCTCAAACAGCTGCATCGCGCCGGCGTGCGCACGGTGATGATCACCGGCGATCAGAGCGCGACCGCATTTGCGATCGCGCGGCGGCTTGATCTGAATGACGGCGGTGAGCTGCGCGTGCTCGAAGCCGGCCAGATGGCGAAAATGCAGCCAGAGACGCTGGAGGCGCTGGCGCGCCAGCCGCAGGTGTTCGCGCGCGTCAGCCCCGTCGACAAGCTCAACATCGTCAAGGCGCTGCAAGGGCACGGCCATATCGTCGCGATGACCGGCGACGGCGTCAACGACGGGCCCGCCTTGCGGGCCGCGAACGTCGGCATCGCGATGGGCGGCGAAGGCGCCGACGTCGCCCGTCAGGTCGCCGATATCGTGCTCGCGACGGACGACATGGACGGCATTGTCGAGGCGATCAGGCTCGGCCGCGCCACTTACGCCAATATCCGCAAGGTGCTTCGCTATCTCGTCTCGACCAATGCGTCAGAGACCATCGCCATGTTCGGCGCGGCGCTGGTCGGCGGCGAGCCGCTGACGCCGATGCAGTTGCTTTGGCTCAATCTCGCGACCGACGCGCTGCCGGCGATTGCGCTTGGAATCGAGCCGCCAGAGCCAGATGTGCTCGACAGGCCGCCGCATGATCCGAAAGCGCCGATACTCGCCGCTTCCGACTTCCGGCGGATTCTTCGAGAAGGTTCGGTGATGGGCGTCGCCGCCCTCTTGGGCTATTTCAGTCTCGGCGGCGCCGCCGGCGGGGCGCGCGCCAGCACGGTCGCTTTTCACGGAATTACCTGCGGCCAGCTGCTCCACAGCCTCGCCTGCCGATCCGAGCGACGGGGATTGAGCTTTGAGCTCGGCAGGCCGTCGAATACGATGCTTTACGGCGGCGTCGGCGCCACCCTGCTGTTGCAGCTTGGCGTGCAGCTCTTTCCATTGACCCGGCGCCTTCTCGGCCTCTCGCCGCTTGGCCCCGGCGATCTCTTGCGAATCGGCGCAATCGCTCTGGGCAGTTCGCTCGCCAACGATGTCGTCGGCAGAATTGCGGATCGCGAGGAAGCGCCGCCGCGCGCCAATGGAGAAAGCCATGTCTCCTGACATGATCTTCACGTCGGAGTCGGTGACGCCGGGGCATCCCGACAAGCTCTGCGATCAGATCAGCGACGCGGCGATTGACGCGCTGCTGCGCGAGGACGCGCGCACGCGCGCGACAGTGGAGTGCGCCCTGGCGACGGGCGTCGTCTTTCTCGCCGCGCGCTACGCCGCCGATGCGCTCGTCGATTTGCCGGCGCTGGCGCGGACGGTGATGCAAGACGCCGGCTATGCCGCGGGGAGCTTTGACGCGCGCAATTGCTCGATTCTCACGAGCTTCGTCGAATTGACGCTCGACGCGCGCGAGCCGCCGCTCTCGGACCTCGCCGACGACGCGGCGATCGGCAGGCGCGTCGCGCATGAGCAAGCCAATGTTTTCGGCTACGCCTGCCGCGATACGCCCGAATTCATGCCGGCGCCGATCGTTCTCGCGCACAGAATCGCGCGCGCGCTTGACGCCGCGCGCCGCGACGGGTTTGCGTCACTGTCGCCCGACGCCAAGACGCAAGTCTCCGTCGAATTTTGTGGCGGTCGCCCGACGCGCATTCACGGCGTGTCGCTCACCGTCGCCTTCGACGGCGCGGCGCTCAATGACGACAGGTTCGAACGATTGCGCGCGATCGCGCTCGATGCGCTCTCGGTCGGCGAGATGACGCCAGACGGTCAGACCAGCGTTCATGTCAACGCCGGGGAGCCGTTCGACATCGGCGGACCGGCGCGTCACGCGGGCCTGACCGGACGCAAGAACGGGATCGACACCTATGGCGAGATTGCGCGCCAGAGCGGCTCGGCGCTTTCAGGCAAGGATCCTTCGCGCATCGAACGCGCCGGCGCTTACGCCGCTCGACATGCCGCCAAGAACATCGTCGCGGCGGGCCTCGCCGAGCGCTGCGAGGTTCATTTGGCTTACGCGGCGGGGCAGGCGGAGCCGCTCAGTCTCTCGGTCGAGACCTTCGGCTCCGGCCGTCTCGCCGACGACAGGCTCGCCAGAATACTCGCGGAGCTTCTCGATTTCCGTCCGGCCGCGATCGTCCGACGCTTCGGCTTGCGCACGGCCCCGCAAACAGCCGGCGCGAAGGGGTTTTATCTGCCGCTCGCGACTTATGGCCATTTCGGCCGCGCCGATCTCAATCTCCCGTGGGAAGCGATCGACATCGTGGATGCGCTGAAGTTTTAAGCCTATTCCCCATTCTCGCCGTCGCCGTCGAGCGACCAGACGCCGCCGAGCCGGCTCGCGTACCAAAGCAAAGTGACCGCCGGCGGCAGGAAGCGTTCTCTCGACATTTGCCAAAGCGCCGCGGCGAACAGCGCCAGCGCCGCGACGATTTTCGGGTCGATCACGACTTGCGGCGCCTCGCGCGGCGCCGCAGGCGCTTCGCCGACGACAAAAAGCTGCGCCTCCTGCGCGGCGACGCCGATGCGCGCCAAAGGACCGCTGTGCTGAATGAGAACGCTGCCCGTCATCGGCGCCACTTCGACGGCGCGAACGCCGGCGATCGCCGAAAGGGCCTTGGCGACCAAAGCAAAGTAAGCGTCGTCGCCGCGGCGGTCGGCGATCCGCAGCCGCGCGCGGCCCGGCATGGCGTGGGCGACCTGCGCCAATGGCGGAGATGTTTGGGTCATTTAAGCGCTCTCGCCCGCGGCGCGCGACGCCGAGGCTTCGGCCGTCGTCGCGCCGGTCTCGGATTTGGAGGCCGCGTCGGATTTTGCTTCGTGCTTCGCCTTCGCCTGAGCGGCGGCCATCGCCGCCGCGAAAATATCGGCGGCGGCCTCGGTCTTCGCTTCGGCGAAGAGATCCTCGGCGGCTTCGGCGAGTTCGGCGCCTTGCACGCGCGCTTCATGATAGGCCATCATCGCCGCCTTCAGCGCCGCTTTGGCGACCGGACGCACGCGCCGCGTTTCCTGACGGTTGAGCAGCAAAACCGCGGCGGCTCCGGTCAGAACGCCCAATGCAAATCCAAAGGGTTTCATCGCTTCGACTCCGGTCCGATTGGCCGCGCGCCGTCGGGCAAGGCGACGACGGCCAAGAATTCTATCAAAACATCCTATCATGCAACAATCGGCACCATCGCGAAAAGAGCGTGAGGACGCCGTCACATAACTGTAACGTAGCGCATTCCTATGAACGGCGGCCGCACGACGCCTAAATCTGCCGGGACGCCGCTCGACTCTCAAGAGCATTATGAGACGCCATGACCGCAATGTCCCAAATCCCGACGCCAGACCGCCTGCCTCCAGCGGAGATGAACGGCCAGACGGTCGGACGCTATCTTGTGACGTCGGTCCCCACAGCCGGCTCGCAAGAGAGCGCCGGCGAGGCGCGGGCGCGACTGATCGGGCGGCGCTTCGACGACGCCTCGCATGTTTTCGCGCTTGCCGAGGATCGTCGTCTCATCGGCGTCGTCGCCATACGCGATCTGCTTGGCGCGCCGGAGACGACGCCGCTGCATGATATCGCACGAACGGCCGAGGCCTATAGCGTTTCCATCGATACGGATCGCGAAGCCGCGGCCAGCGTCGCCATTCATGCAGGTCTGTCGATCTTGGCCGTCTGCGATGCGGAAGGCAGGTTTCTCGGCGCCGTGCCGGCGCGCGCGCTGATGACGATTCTGCGCGACGAGCATCTCGAGGATCTGCATCATATGGTGGGCATCCTCGGCAAGTCCGAGGCCGCCAAAGACGCCCTGACGGCCGCGCCGCACCGTCGCGCGCTCTATCGATTGCCCTGGTTGCTTGTCGGCATGGCGGGCAGCGCCGCGTCGACGGCGATGATGTCGCGCTTCGAGACCGCGCTCAGCGCGCATATCGCGGTCGCCTTCTTTATTCCGGCGATCATCTATCTTGCCGATTCGGTCGGCACGCAATCGGAAGTCGTGGTCGTTCGCGGGCTGTCCCTGACCGATTCCGCCCTGCTGCCGCTGTTTGCGGGCGAACTCGGGACCGGGGCGCTGCTCGGCGCGATGCTGGGCTGTCTTGCCTTTCCGATCGTCTGGTTCTTCTTTTCGAGCGTCGGGCTTGCCGCGACCGTCGGGATTTCGCTGGCGGTCGCGAGCGCCATCGCCACAGCCTTTGGTTTTCTGATGCCCTGGCTGTTCGCAAGGCTCGGTTTTGACGCGGCGCTCGGCTCCGGACCGGTCGCCACCGTGGTGCAGGACACTTTTTCGCTTCTGACCTATTTCGTCGTCGCGTCCTGGCTCGTCTTCTGAACGCTTCGCGTCAAGACAAGGCGCGTCTGAAGGCGGCGACGCCGCAAGGTTCGAGCATCGGCGCGCCGAGCAACAGCGTTTCTTCCCCGATGAGCGCCGAGATATCCGTCGCCTCGGCGCCATAGTTGAAAATGTAGCGCATCGCGCCATTGTCGCGGATGCGGATATCTTCGGCGAGATCGAGCGTCGCGATTTCAGCGGCGTGGAAAACGCGGCGCAGGACGCTCGCCAGCAGTTTGTCGTCGGGCCAGCCCGAGAGATAGAAGACGTCGCCGCATCGCGCGAGCGCCGTCTCGCCGTCGTCCGATGCGAGTTCGCGCCGAACGCTCTCGCCGAGCAGCAAAAATTCGCGCCACCGCACGAAGGCGCCCTCGCCGGATATCTTAATAGACGCGCCGGGACGAAGGCTCTCGACCCGTCTGACGCGAATGTCGATGAGGCGTCGCAGCGCTCCCGGCGGCAGATCGGCCGGAATTTGGAAGTCGGCGGTCTTCGATCCGGCGCGGGGCCCGAGCAGGATGGTCGCGCCGCTCTCCGCCAGCGCCCGCGCGAAGTCCTCGGATGGCGCAAAGAGCGCAGGCGCGACGATCAGCCTGCGATCGGCGACGGCCGCGGCGGTCGGCGCAATCACGTCGACGGAAAGACCGGCGCGCCGCAGGCCTCGGTAAATTGACAGGACGAGGTCGAAATAGGCGAAGTCCTGACCTTGCGGCTCGATGCGCCACGCCCAGGCGCTCTCATAGTCGAAGATCAGCGCGACCGGCGCGCGCACCGTTTCGACCTGCGCATCGAGCATGGCGAGCTCCTGCGAAATGCGCGCGACGGCGTCGTAGCCCTCATTCGGCTCGGCGTTCGGCAGCAGCAGCGCTTCATGCATTTGTTCCTGCGCGAAGGGCGCCTGGCGCCAGCGAAAATAGCTCACGGCCTCGGCCCCGGCGGCGAAGGCCTCGAAGGTCCAGAGCCGCAGCGCGCCTTCGGCGGGGGCGGGATTCCACGGCGCCCAATTCACCGGTCCCGGCTGCTGTTCCATCACCTGCCATCTGCCGCGCCCGCAGGCGCGATAGAGGTCGTGATGAAAGGCCTGAAAGTCGGGATCGCCGACCCGCATGTAGCGCAGCTTGAAGTCGTCGTCATGCGACGAGCGTTCGAGAAAGCCGAGCGGGTAGCTGTCCCACGCGGCGACATCAAGATCGTCGCAAAGCGCATAATGATCGAAGTCGACGAATGACCCCATGAAGTTGTGAAGGATCGTCGCGCCCGGCGCATGTCGTCTGATGATCTCGACCTGGCGCCGGTTGAAGGCGACGATTTGATCCGACGAGAAGCGCTGGAAATCCATCAGATGCGAAGGATTGGCCTCGGTGACGGTCAGATTGGGAAGTTCGATGTCGTCGAAGCTTCGATAGTCCATCGACCAGAACACATTGCCCCAGGCCTCGTTCAGCGTCTCGATGCGACGATATTTGGCTTTCAGCCATCGGCGAAACGCCTGCAGCGCCGCCGGCGAATAGCTCAGCACGGTGTCGTGGCAGCCATATTCATTGTCGGTCTGCCATGCGGCGATGGCGGTATGCGCGCCGAAACTTTGCGCCAGACGTTCGACGATGCGCTCGCATTCCTGAGCATAGCCTTCATGGCTGAAACAATAATGCCGGCGCGAACCGAATTTGCGCGGCCGCCCATTGGCGTCGAGCGCGGACATGTCCGGCATTTTGTCGACAAGCCATTTGGGCGGCGTCGCCGTCGGCGTTCCAAGCACGATTTTGAGGCCGGCGCGATGGAGCGTATCGATGGCGTCGGCGAGCCAGGCGAAATCATAGACGCCGTCGCAAGGCTCCAGCCGCGACCAGGCGAATTCGCCGACGCGGACGAAGGAGAGGCCGATGTCCTTCATCATGGCCGCGTCTTCGCGCCAGCGTGACTTTGGCCAATGTTCGGGATAGTAGCAAACGCCGAGGCGTTGACGTGTCATGCGCAGACGATCATTTGATTTCCCTGTCGCGCGTTCGATGCGTCGTCGTCTTGACGGTTTGATGACAACGGGACTGTGGCTGGCATGGAATCGATCGAGCGCGATCTGATCGCCGCCTTCCGCCAGAGCTTCCAGCGCGCGCCGCGCCTGTTTCGGGCGCCCGGCCGCATCAATCTCATCGGCGAACATACCGACTACAATGACGGCTTCGTCATGCCCGCGGCGCTGGACCTTTCAATCTGGGCCGCGATCGCCCCGCGCTCCGATCGGCGTCTGCGCCTGCGCTCGCTGATCATGGACGAGATCGTCGAATTCGATCTCGACGATCCGGCGGCGTGGCCGCGCGGCGACTGGAGCGACTATATCCGCGGCGTCGCGATTTTTCTTGAGCAGGCCGGCTACAGACTGAGCGGCGCCGATCTTCTCTTTGACGGCAATCTCCCGATCGGCGCCGGACTCTCGGCCTCCGCGGCCTTCGAAGTCTCGGCGGGCTTTGCGCTCGCATCGATTTCCGGCGCCGAAATCGACAGAGTCGAACTCGCCAGGATTTGCCAGCGCGCCGAGAATCAATTCGTCGGCGTCCGCTGCGGCATCATGGATCAATATATATCCTGCTGCGCCGTCGCGGGGAGCGCGCTGCTGCTGGACTGCCGCAGTCTCACGGCGCGAAAGGTTGCGATTGATCCGAAAGCGCGTCTTGTCCTTTGCGACACCATGGTGCGCCACCGGCTCGCAGCCGACGAGTATAATGCGCGCCGCGAAGACTGCGAGCGCGCGGTCGCGGCGCTGTCGGCGCGGATCGCCGGCGTGTCGGCCTTGCGCGACGTGACGTTTGACCAATTGATACGCTACGCCGATTTGATGCCGGAGCTCGTGTTTCGCCGCACGCGCCATGTCGTTGGCGAGATCGATCGAACGCTGCGCGCCGCCGCGGCGCTCGATGCGGGAGACCTCGAGGCATGCGGCCGTCTGATGAATCTCTCGCATGACAGCCTGCGCGACGACTATCAGGTGAGCTGCGCCGAACTCGACCTGATGGTCGAAATCGCACGCAGCGTTCCGGGAGTCTATGGCGCGCGGATGATGGGCGGCGGTTTTGGCGGCTGCACGATCAATCTCGTCGACGGAACGCGCACCGAAGCATTCGCGCAGACAATGGCGGAGAGATATCGAACCGCGATGGGCGTTACGCCGCCCATTCTCACTTGCGTTCCCGGTCCCGGCGCTGGCCCGGCCGGCCTGACAGGAGCGGCGCATGTCGCTGCTCGATAGCGCCTCGCATCGCCGGCTCAATCAGCTCACCGGCGAGTGGGTTCTGGTGTCGCCGCATCGCACGAGCCGTCCCTGGCAAGGACAGGTCGAGAAAATGCGCGATGCGGATCGGCCCCGATATGATCCGACCTGCTATCTCTGTCCCGGCAATGAACGGGCGAATGGCGAACGAAATCCTCCCTATAAACGCGTTTTCGCCTTCGACAACGACTTCGCGGCGCTCACGTCTCAAGCGCCAGCGCAGAATCTCGTTCATGACGGACTGCTTGTCGCGCAGAGCGAACCCGGCCGATGCCGCGTGCTGTGTTTTTCGGAGCGGCACGATCTGACCCTGCCGCGCATGAGCGTTGCGGAAATCGTTCCGGTCATCGAGGCGTGGCGCGAGGAAACCATGCGGCTCGGCGCTGACGACATGATCAATTATGTGCAGATTTTCGAAAATCGCGGCGCGGCGATGGGCGCGAGCAATCCGCATCCGCACTGCCAGATCTGGGCGACGCACAGCATACCCAATGAACTCGTCAAGGAATCGATACGGCAAAGCGCTTATCTGGAACGGAATGGCTCCTGTCTTCTCTGCGACTATCTGGCGCTCGAACAAAGACGCGCCGAGCGGATTGTCTGCCGCAATGATCATTTCGTCGCGCTGGTTCCGTTCTGGGCGATCTGGCCGTTCGAAACCATCGTGCTGCCGACACGGCATATCGGTTCTTTCGACGATCTTACCGGCGAAGAGGCGCAGGCGCTCGCCGACATTCTCAAGCGACTGACCATTCGCTACGACAATCTGTTTGAAACCGACTTTCCCTATTCGATGGGGTTTCACCAGCGTCCTGCCGACGGCGCGCCTCACCCCGGCTGGCATTTTCACGCGCATTTCTATCCGCCGCTCTTGCGTTCGGCGAACGTGCGCAAGTTCATGGTGGGATTCGAAATGCTCGGCGAACCCCAGCGCGACATCACGCCGGAAGCGGCGGCGGCGCGTCTTCGCGAGGTTTCCGAAATCCATTATCTCGATCGTTCTGTCTAGAGGGCCGCCAGCTTCGACAGCGCGACGAGCCTTGCCTTGATCAGAGGCGATTAGACCCGGCGCAGTCGCCCGCACTTGATATCGGCGGCGCTCGCGACAGGTATCGCTCTGGCCGCGCTATTGAACCGGAGCGGTCAGGCGTTAACAGCAAAGAGTCGATCGATGAGAAAGCTGATTTTTATTCTCGTGGCCTTCTTTGGCTTCGCCGCGCTAGATGCAGCGGCCGCGCGCGCCGCCGTGGACAGGCAGCGCTCGGCCTGCGAGCGCGATTCCCACAAATTCTGCGCGGCGGAAGAGCCCAATGCGATCGCGGTCGAAAAATGCCTGCGGGCGCATGTGGGTCAACTTTCGAAGGCATGCAAGCGCCAGTTCATGGAGAAGGGCCGCTGATCCGACGCCTTGTCGGTGACAGGCGCGAAAGGCCGTTCGCCATGCGGCGCCGACGCGCCGGCGATCAACTTTATTGCAGCGCGTTCTCGGCCTGATTACAGTGCCCGGCGATGCTTACGCTTAAACGACGCGCCGGCGCGCTCGGCGCATGCCTCGCCATCGGCGTTCTGGCCGTGTTCGGCTGCGCCGGACCCGCGCGCGCCGAGTCCTGCGGATCGTCGGCCTCGGGCTTCGGCCAATGGCTTGAGGACATGAAGCGGGAGGCTCGCGAAACTGGCCTGTCCCAGCGCACGCTCGACGCCGCTCTGGCGGACATATCCTATGATCATGCGGTGATCGGCCGCGATCGGGGACAGCGGATTTTTCATCTGAGCTTCGAGAAATTCTCGAGCCGTCTGGTGACGCCCAGCCGTTTAAGCAAGGGCCGGGCGCTGCTGCAACGCCACGCCGCGCTGTTGCGGCAGATCGAAGTGCGCTACGGCGTGCCGGGCCCGGTGCTGGTGGCGATCTGGGGGTTGGAAACCGGCTATGGCGCCGACAATGGGCGCTTTAAGACAATGCAGGCGGTCGCGACTCTCGCCTATGATTGCCGGCGCTCCGCGCAGTTCAGGGAGGAATTGAACGAGGCGTTGAAAATCGTCGAGCGCGGCGACATGTCGCCCGCTCAGATGCGCGGCGACTGGGCCGGCGAAATCGGTCAAACGCAGTTCATGCCGTCGTCCTATCTCAAATATGGCGTCGATTTCGACGGCGACGGCAGGCGCGATCTCATAAGATCAACGGCGGACGCGCTCGCCTCGACGGCGAATTTCCTTAAGGGCAAGGGCTGGCGCGCGGGGGAGGGCTGGGCTGAAGGAGAGCCGAATTTCGCGGTCTTCCTCGAGTGGAACAAGGCGCGCGTCTACGCCAAGACAATCGCGTTGTTGGCGACCAAGCTCGATGGCGGACAATAGCGCCCTATGCAGCAGACTGTCGTTACCAAATCCAAGCAAAAGAACATCGTAAGAATATGGAGCGTTACGCGAGCCGCGCGGAACGCCAATGTGAAAGCGGCGGCGCCGCCAGTTGTTTGAAAATCGCGCTTGGCGCCGACCGTCGTCAACGGCGACGGCGGCGTCTTGACGGAGGGATCGGCAAGGATGGCGGGAACGGAAATCATCGGTCTCGTGTTGCAAGGCGGCGGCGCCCTTGGCGCCTATCAGGCAGGGGCGTTCGAAGAGTTGAACGCCGGAGGATATTCTCCTTACTGGTATGCCGGAATTTCGATCGGCGCGATCAATGCCGCGATCATATGCGGCAACCCGCCGGACAGACGCGTCGCTCGACTGCGTGAATTCTGGGAGAGGATTACGAGCGGCGCATCCATGTCCTTCGGCGCGCCTGAGATCATGAGCGTCGTATCCGCCGACGTGGGCGCCAGTATGGCCGCCCTATTTGGCGCGCCAGGTTTTTTTGCTCCCCGGCTGCCGCCGGAGGCGCCGCTCTGGCCGTATCCGCCGACGTCGCTCAGCTTGTACGATACGCAGCCCTTGCGGGATACGCTTTCGGAACTTGTCGATTTTGATCTCATTAACGCCAAGCTGAATCGACTTAGCATCGGCGCGGTCAATGTGCGGACCGGCAACTTTCAATATTTCGACAATATGACCGAGAACATCACCCTCGATCACATCCTTGCCAGCGGCGCGCTTCCCCCTGGCTTTCCGCCCGTCGAGATCAAGGGCGAGCTTTATTGGGATGGCGGCCTCGTCTCCAATACGCCGCTTCAGTACATATTGGACAATTGTGATCCAAGAACCAATTTATGCCTGTTTCAAGTCGATTTATTCAGCGCGCGCGGGCCTGCGCCTGAGACGCTCTTCGATGGGGGATGTCCCGCTTGATGTTGAAAAGCGGAAATCGGCGTTGCTGGCCTGAATGCTATGCGGCTTTCGCGGTTTGAGCAAGATGCTCGTTCGATGGGACGGCGTTCGCCATGCGCTTTGCGAGCGC
>Ga0194120_10000907_pt1 | contig 55154 bp, 47 predicted proteins | sample TA2MahCa65mmetaG_FD_148642 | JGI IMG/M metagenome (GOLD analysis project Ga0194120, IMG submission 148642) | Freshwater microbial communities from Lake Tanganyika, Tanzania - TA2015019 Mahale Deep Cast 65m | ecosystem: Environmental > Aquatic > Freshwater > Lake | place: Tanzania: Lake... | reverse complement strand
GACGAGACCGACGCGCCAGCCATCCAGGTGCCGACTTCGCCGTCAGCCGTGAAGAAGTCCTGGTGCACGGCATTCATGGTGCCGCTGACGGTCGAGTGGCTGTAGGCGTTCAGGAACACCCACGACTGGCCAGCGGGCAGACCGACGTTGTCGAAGGTCGCATAGACCTTGTACTGAATGTTGCCGTTGCTCAACACCGTCCGAACGGAGGTGAAGCCGGTGAACCCGGCGTCGGCAGCCACGGACAGGATGACGGCGCCAAGCGCCCCGGCAATGATCGACTTGGTCATGTGCACCTCTGGATGCCGATGACGCTAGCGGGTCCGGGGGGACCGAGTCAATCAGATTGAGGACATCGAAACAAATCCTGCGACAAATACTGATGCTGACCGCCCGTGGCCCCGCCCCCGACGCATGGGGACACGGCCTAGGCGCGACCGGAGGAAGCGACTGCGGCGCACGGCTCAGCCCCGCCGCACCAGGATGGCGGTTCGGTCGTCGGGTGTGAAGTCGGAGCCGTGGTGGGCCAGCACCGCGCGGTCGAGCTCGGCGACGATCGCCTCCAGCGGCTCGGTGCGCATGGCGCGAATGATGGCGAAGACGCGCTCCTCGCCGAACAAGCCAGTCTCGCTCCCAGCTTCGGGGGCTTCGTAGTAGCCATCGGTGATGGCCACGAAGAGGTCGCCAGGTTCCAGCCGCACGGTCTGTGGTGCGCACACGGATTCGTCGAAGTCCATGACGCCCATCGGCGGCGCATCCGTGTCGACCAACTCAAACGTGTCGGTCGCGCGCCGATAGACGTAGAGCGGTCCCTGTCCAGCGCTGAAGGACTGCAGCGTGTGATCGCGTGCATCGAGCAAGCCGAACCACGCGGTGACGAAGCGCCCGCCGGGGAGATCGTCGAGCAACTGCTGATTGATCTGCTCGGCGAGCAACGCGAGCGGTTGACCCAGACGCAGCGCCAGACGCGCCATGCCGCGGGTCTGCATCGAACTCAGCGCGGGGCCGACGCCATGACCGGTCGCATCGGCGATGAGCAGCATCGCGCGATCGGCAGGGGCATCGACCGCTGCAATGCCGCGCGCATCGAGCGGCACCAGATCGTAGGCATCACCGCCGCACTCTTGACTGGGCGTGCTGCGGCCAAAGATTTCGTAGCCCTGGATCGACGGCACGCCCTGTGGGAACGCCTGCTGCTGGATCGATCGAGCGACATCGATCTCTTCTTGCAGACGAAGGCGCTCGATGCGGTCCTCGATCAGCGCGGCTCGGCGCACGGCGACGGCCGCGTGCGCTGCCAGAGATCGCGCGATGAACTCATCCTCGTCCGTAAAGGTCCCCTCGGCGCGGTTGAGGACCTGTGCGACGCCAACGAGGCCGCCCTCGTCATCGAGCAGCGGGACCGCCAAAATCGTGCGCGTGCGGTAGCCGGTCTTGGCGTCAAAGGATCGGTCGAAACGCTCGTCTTCGTATGCGTCCTTGACGTTCACGACTTCTCGCGATTGCGCGCACGCTCCGGCGATGCCGCGTGAATCTGGAATGCGGATCGTGGTCGTGCCCAACCCGTGCGCCACACGCGTGACGAGCGACGCGCCCTTGGCATCGTGCACGAAGACGGTGGCGCGGTCGCTGCGCAGTGCATCGCGCAGCGCATCGATGACCGTTCTCAGGACCTGGTCCAGGTCGGCGCACTCACCCAAAAGGCGAGAGAGCTGCAACAGCTTGCGCAGGGCCTGCGGGTCGTTGAAGGCGCCGAGGTCCTGCACGCGTGGTCAGCGCTTGGCGCCGTCCTTGGTCATCTGTGGGTAGACGAGCACGCGGTCGTGGCAGAGCAGGATCACATCGTCTGCGCCGTCGCCGGTGACATCGAGCACCACCACTTGGCTCGGCTGGAACTCCTTGGGTTCGCCGCCTGAGAACATCTTGGTCTCGAAGACCTCAAAGCCGGTGCCGTACAAGAGCTTGCCAGCGTCAGAGAAGGTGAGGATCTCCAAGTTCTGTTCGCCCGCATCCAGGAGCAGCAGGTCCGTCCGACCATCGCCGTTGACATCGCCCGCGCCGATCTCGTGTTCGACGCGGCGTGGACTGTCGCTGCGGAAGGTCCCGCTCTCGGCCAACTCCATGCGCGGCCCGGCATCACGCAAGACGCCGAACCCCTCGTCGCCCACGAGCAGCACCGCATCTTCGCCGCCGGCGAAGGGGCCGGTCGCGAGCGCCGTGAACTTGAAACCGTTGGCATCGAGCGCTTCAGTTTCCTTCCAGGAGCCGTCGGTGCGTTCGAACACCAGGATCTTGCCGTTCTCCTTGTCGCCGGCGACGAGTCGATTGCCACGCAGCGCGAGCGCCACGAGCTTGCTGTCGCCGCGCGCAGCATTGATCTGCTCGACGACCTGCCAACCCTTGGTCGTGTCGTAGCGAAGGGCACGAATGAAGTTGCGATCCGCGACGAGGAGTTCGGTCTTGCCGTCGCCGTTCACATCGGCGATCTCGGTGTTCTGCGCGTTGGCGGCCTGCGCGAGACCAAACTGCGACATGTCCTTCGACTCAAGCAGGACATAGGGCTTCAGGTCGTCCTTGCCGTCCCAGCGCACCATGGTCATGGGCTTCTCGGGAGTGAAGAGCAGCAGATCATCTTTGCCGTCCTGATCGGCGTCGATCGACAGGATCGTGTCCGGCGCGCGGCTCTGTGCGCCAAGGTCGATCGACGCAGTCGTGCCGCTCTTCGCGTCGATGAGTTCGAGCCGATAGTTGCGGTTCTCCTTCGCGATCACGGCGAGCGTGGGCGCGCCTTGCAGCATGACGATGTTCATCGCGACGGGAGTCAAGCCCTTGGCGAGTTCGACCGTCTGCGGGAAGCCGACGGTGCCGTCCTTCCACGCGCTACGACCCACGACGCCTTCCTTCTCGCTGCTCACGAAGATCTCAGCCTTGCCGTCGCCGTCCACGTCGCGTGCGGCGATGAAGTCGAGCTCGGAGTAGCTGGGGCACTCTTGGGCGTTCCCGAAACCGACACCCTTCTGCTGGCGGTACACGCTGACGGCGTTGGATTCGGTGTTGGTCGCGACGAGGTCAGGCAGGCCATCTCCGTCGACATCAGCCACCGCGAAATCGCGCTTGCGATTGGAGGGATCCTCGAAGGACCAGGTCACCAGCTCGCCCTTGCCGTCTTCGCTCGACTCCTTTGCGGGCTGCGCGGTGTGCACGACGGTGCGCTTGGTCTTCTTTTCAATCGTCGCCAAGCTCGAACCCGGCTTGCCGAGGATGTTCACGAGCGCCGCTTCGCGCAGAACCGGCATGTCGTAGCGCACCTGCGGTCCCATCTGCGTCAGCGCATCGCGCTTGGTGCCATACCACACGCGGATCGGCTGCGCATCATCGGGTAGCACGGCGACGATGTCGTTGGAGCCGTTCGCATCAAGATCGCCGGCCATCACGCCAGCCAGTCCGCCCGCGCCGGGCATCAGGTCGACCGGCGCACCGAGCTCAGTGCCCTTCATGGGGAAGACGCTGATGTTCGCCCCAGCGATCACGAGCAGTTCGGGCGCGGCATCACCCATGACATCCGCGATCGCAATCGCATCCTTGCCGACGACGAGATTCTTCACCGTGTGCTTTCGATCGGCCTTGAAGGTGCCGTCGGGCTGCTGCAGATAGAAGACCACGCGGTTGGGCGTGCCCGCGGCGACCAGATCAAGTCGGCCGTCGCCGTTCGCATCGTGTGTGAGCAGTCCACCGATCGCTTCACCCGCGGGGATTTCGATGCGGCGGAACCGCCAGTGTTCTGGGATCTCGTTCACACGCGTCGGCGCGACCGTGTCGGTGGGCGTCGCGTCCTTCTTCTGCAGGTGGACCTCGATGCGGCTGTCGTAGTTGTTGGCCACGACCAGATCGCCGAGTCCGTCACCGTTCACATCGACTGCAAGGACCGGGCCCGCGTTGGGGCCGACCTTGACGACCTCGAGCGGGTTGAATCCGAAGTGCTGGCTCAGATCCTGTTGCGGCAGCGAGAGGAGAAGGGCGACAAGAGGCAGGGTGGTCATGGGTGTTCAGGCCGCAGGCGATGCGGGATGGTCATGGGGTTCAGGCAGCCGAAGATGCGGGAAGGTCATGGTAGCCTTCGGGGATGCACTCGTTGCTTGCCGTCGCCGTTGCCGCCGCGTTGCTCGCGCCCACCGACACGCTCATCATGAAGAGCGGCAGCCGGCTCGAGGGCACCATCATCAAGCGCAATGACCGCAAGGTCTGGCTCGATGTCGGTCCGGATGTGCTGGTCTTCGACATGGAAGATGTGGCCGAAGTGAAGCAGGCCGAGGCCGCCGCAGAGATGCAGGCGGTGCAAGACGAACTCTTCTCCCACGCGACCAATCCGCCCACGCTTTCGCCTAAGGAGCACGCCAAGCGCATCGGTCCTGCCGTCATCAAGGTGAGCACACCGGGCGGTCTGGGCAGCGGCGTGATCATCGACAAGACCGGCTACGCCGTGACGAACGCCCATGTGGTGCAGGGCGAAACGAACTTGCGCGTGACGGTGTGGTTCCCGCAGTCCGACGGCACCCTCAAGCGCACCGAGATCGAGGATGTCGAACTGATCGCGGTCAACAACCATGTGGACTTGGCGCTCATCAGGATCAAGCACCCCGACGGCAAGGACTTTGACTTTGCGGCGATCATCGACCAAGAGAAGTTCGACATCGGCCAGCCGGTCTTTGCCATCGGCAATCCGCTCGGGCTTGAGCGCACGCTGACTCAGGGCGTCATCAGCACGACGCAGCGCAACTTCGATGGACTCACTTACATCCAGACCGACACGCCGATCAATCCCGGCAACTCCGGCGGTCCGCTCTTCAACACCAAGGGCGAGGTCATCGGGATTACGAACATGGGGATCCGCGGCGGCGAGGCGCTGGGCTTCGCGATTCCCGCGCGCTATGTGAAGGACTTCATTCGCAACCGGGAAGCCTTCGGTTACGACAAGAACAATCCCAACTCGGGCCACAACTACCACCAGCCACCGGCGCGCACCTCGTTCACGCCGCCGCCGCAATTGGACGACCGCACTGATCGGAAGTGAGTCGCGCGCATCGAGCGAGTCGAGCGAACCACACCTGACCGACCGACGCAGAACCGAACCAAACGCCCCAGCGATCCATCACGACTCATTCCTGGAGACCACCCATGCTTTCGACCTTCATTCTGACCGCGTCCGTCGCTGCCGTCGCTGAACTTCCGCCCATCGAGGCGATCGCCCCGCAGAGCACATTCTTGGCGGTGAGCGCGAAGGACCTTCATGCGTCCTGGCAAGCCATCCGCGCGGGCCAGCTCGGCAAGCTCTTCGACGATCCGAAGCTCAAGGAGCTGGTGGGCGATGACTCGAAGGAGCTGGAGAAGGCGCTCGATGGTGCTACCAAGGAACTTGGCATCGAGCGCAAGGATCTGGTACTGCCCGGCCGCGTGGGCATGGCGCTCTTCGGCGAACGCGACGAGGAACTGGACGCGATGACCATGGCGTTCATCGTCGTCGCTGATTTCGATGACCGCGCCGACAGCGGCGCGCGCATGCTGATGGCTTCGTTTGAGAAGGGCGCGAAGGAGGCCGAGGTCAAGATCGAGAAGGCCGAACTCGACGGCAAGGAAGTCTGGATCATTCCGATGGGCGACGACGAGGCCGAGGAAGTCGAGGCCGATGACGAGTTCGACGGCATGGGCATGGAACTGGGTGCCTTCGGCTCCGGACCCGAGACCATGTACTTCATGCGAGACGGCGAACACATGCTGCTCGCCAGCAGCATGGCAAGCCTGGAGGAAGCGCTGCTCGCCACGCAGGGCAAGGGCAAGAGCAAGACCCTTGGCTCGAGCGACGACTGGCGCGGCAATGCGGCGTTGCTCGGATCAACCGAGATGAGCGTGACGGTGTTCACCGGACCACTCAAGGACATGCTCGGGCCGATGATGATGGGTCCGATGGCCATGGTGCAGCCGGCGATGGCATCGCTGTTCGGTGACATCCGCACCTTCTCGCTTGGCTTCGACATGCAGCCGAAGGACAGCATTCTGGAAGTCTCCGGCGCTGCCTTCATTCCCGGCAAGAAGGAAGGCTTGGTGTCGTTGGTGGCGAAGGGGCAACCCGTCAGCGCACCGCCCAAGCTCTTGGGCAACGAAAGCGTCTCGTACACCTGCGCGAATGTCGCGTTTGGCGAACTCTGGAAAACGATCGAGGCCGCCGTCGCGAGTTTGCCCGAAATGCAGGCCGAACAACTCGCGCCGACGCTGACCATCTACGAGCCGATCATGACCAAGGCTTTCGCCGTGATGGGGCCGAGCATTCATAGTGCTCAGTGGGCCGACGCGAATGCCGAGAGCGGAGTGGGCAGCGTGACGGCGATCGCGTGCAGCGACGAGAAGGCATGCATGCCGATGCTGCAGATGTTCGCTCCGTCGATCGGAATGATGCCCCGCGACTTCCAGGGCGCCACGATCTTCGGTGGCGACGCTACGGAATTCTCCGTCGGACTCGGATCGGGCCAGTTGCTGCTGGGTGACTCATCGGGCGTGGAGCAGGCCTTGCGCGCCGCTGGCGAGAAGGACACGAAGGGCATCGCGGAACTGCCCGTCTACAAGCGGTGCGCTGCCGCCGTCGGCAGCGGCGCGGTCTCGGCGTGGGGTTTCACCGACACCACGGCCCAGTTCGAGGTGCAGAAGTCGGTCATGGGCCGCCTTGAGGGCGTGCAGGACGGGTTCGACGGATTCGTCGACGACGCTGGCAACCCGCTCGATGACATCGTCACCGAGGAGGCCATCGAGAACGTGGCGGACATGATGGCGAAGTTCGACGCCGAACTGATGAAGAAGTACATCGGGCCGTCAGTGTGGTGGCTCGCGCCCGCAGACAAGGGCTTCTCGTTCCGTGTCCGCCTGCTGATGCCGTGATGCCCAACGGTCGGCTTCCGACCGGCGCATCGTTCAGGTCCGAGCAAGGAAGGCGTTCAGCGCCTGACGCGATGCTGTTCCGTCTACGCCGACCTGTGCGTGATCGATCCCGTCTTCGATGACGACTTCATGCGGTGCAGTCGCTCGTCGCACATCGTCCGGCGTGGTGACGGTGTCGAGCCCGCCGCCGAGCACAAAGACTGGGCACTGGACGCGGCTCAGGGTGCGGTGCAACGGCTCTTCGCCACGGTCCCACCACCACGTGGCCGCCGCCGCGAAGGGTCCGGCCGGCAAACCGCGCGCGCGAAGTCGATTGCTGACTGGAACGATCAATGAGTCGTAGGGTGCCAGGAGCACCAGCCGCCGAGGCGGCGCTCCTCGCTCGCAGAGCAGCGCTGCGAGCCGAGTCGACACCATGGCGCCCATCGAGTGACCGACGATCGTGAGCCCGCCAGGCGTGTCCGTCGTGATCTCTGTGTCGAACCCAGCGTTCCCCATGAACCGATCAAGATCGAGATGATCGCGCAGTCCGACGCTGGTCGTGCCTGGCGCCTCGCCGTGACCACAAAGATCCGGCATCACGATCGTGTCAGCATGCTCCATGAACCACGGCAATCGGCGCAGCGAATCCCAGCGCGAGCGGCCCCAGCCGTGGATGAGCAGCATGGTGCCTTTGCCGCGGCCCTCGACGACCCACCAAGGCAGCACCATCGAGCGCGCTGAGGGGGGAAGGTGCTGGACGGCGGGATGGTCGATGTCGAATGATCCCAGCGCGGTGCTGCCTTCATGCCACGCGCCGACGCCAGGGACTTCCGCCGGGCTCGCCGGCGAGCCGTGCGCCAGCGCCCAAGCATAGGTCGCGCGACGGGGGCACTTGGCTTCGCGCGCGATCGCGATCGTGTAGGCAGTGGCGATCGAACCCGCGGCGACCGCAGCGAGCGGAACCAGCGGGATCATGATCGGCACGCAGCGACGATGCGGTCGCGCAAGGTTGATGCGTCGGCTGCGGCGCGCGTGCACCACGCGGACCATGACGACTGGGCTTCGGTCGGCTGCAGCGGAAGATTCGCGCGCACATTCCAGATCGCGCCGTGCACAGCGAGCGCTGCGAATTCCGAGGCGATCGCAAGGTCGCTGCGAATGATCGTGCTCGTCCGTCCTGGCATGCGATCGAGCATCGCGAGCACGGCCAGAGCTAGATCACCGATGGCCGCGGGAGCGCGCGTGGCGGCCTCGACCGCTGGCATCCAGCGCGGATCAGTGAGCCGCTGCGCGGGCGTGAGCGACCAGAGTGCGTTGAGGTCGGCGTAGGCCGCCGCATCAAGGTCCGCCAACGCGAGCGCTTCGGCGCGTGCGTGATCCAAGTGCAGGAGCATGGCGGCGTGGTCGTGCTCCCACTGCGCGAACTTGGCTTTTCCAAGCGTGTAGTGCAGCACCATCGAGCCGAGCGCGGCGCCATGAGCGAGTGCCACGGCAGAGGCGGCGCCGCCGCCAGGGACGGGTTGCTTGGAAGCGAGGTCGTGCAGATATCCGCCAAGCGTGAGCTGCGCCAGAGCAGCGCGCGGGGTGGTCACGAGCGCACCTCGGCGCCGACGCCAGCCTGCAGAGCACCGATCACGCGCGCAACATGCGGGTCGGCATCCTCGCGGCGCAGCGTTCCGGCAGCGCTGCGGAAGGTCAGCCGCATGGTCACGCTCTTGCGCCCCTCGCCGACCTGCTTGCCGCGATAGGTCCCGACGAACGCGATCGACTCGAAGTGCTCAAGCGACAGATCACGAACGAGCGCCTCGATCGACGACCAGGCCACGCCATCGGAAACGATCGCACTGACATCGCGGTCGATCGATGGGAAGTTGGGCAGCGCGCGGACGGTCGTGTCGGGCGGCCACTGCGTGAGGAGCGGCTTGATGAACAGCTCCGCACCGGCGATGGGGCCTTCGAGACCGAACGCCTTGAGCGCGTCAGACGAGAGCAGACCGATCGTGCCCACATCCTGTCCGCGCGCCCTGACGAGCGCAGCCGGCGACAACCCGGCTGCTTCGGCGATCGGCACGACATCGATCGCAGCGTGCGCACCCAAGAGCGCGCCAAGCAGTCGCTCGACGCAGCCGCGCATCGCGCGCATGGCGGCGTCCGCGTCGGGCGTGTCGGCGATCAGGAGCCCAAGCGATGATCGTTCCCTGAGTTGGTCGCCCATCAGATCGAAGACGCTTGCCGCCTCCATCAGGCGGATCGATGGTGTGCCGCGGTCGGCATTGAGTCGCGCGGTCGCCATCAGGCTCGACAGAAGCGATGGCCGCAAGATCGGATCCCCAGCTCGTTCATCGCTCACGCGCAGTGGCGTCGTGCCCGCGTGGGTGAAGGGCTGCGCCGCGCGCTCGGACACGAGCGTGTGCGTGACGGTCTCGACGAAACCCAGACCGACGAGCGTGCGACGAGCCTCGCGCATCCCTTCGACCTGGGGCTGCGGTGCTGCGACTCGGACTTGGATCGTGTCGAGCATCGGCACGCGATCCATGCCGTGCAGCCGAGCGAGTTCTTCGATCAAGTCGATCTCGCGCTCGATGTCGATGCGACGAGGCGGCACGGTGCAGGTGATCGTTCCGCCCGCGTGGGTCGGTGCGAAGCCCAAGGTTCGCAGCGTGGCGAGCATCTCCTCGGAAGAGAGCGGATACCCCAAGACGCGTTGCGCACGATCGACGCGCACCGCAACCGATCGAGGCGCGGGGAGCGACGCACCGGCCGCGACACGGCCGCCGTCGAGTCGGCCGCCCGCGTGTTCAAGGATGAGCGCAACCAGTCGATCAGCGGCGGCGTCGACATCGGCCGGCGCCACGCCACGCTCGAAGCGGTACGAGCTGTCGCTGGACACCTTCAGTCCACGGCTCGACGAGCGCACGGCCTTCTGCGCGAAGGTCGCCGCCTCGATCAGGACATCTGTCGTGCGCTCACTGACTGCACTCGGCGCGCCGCCCTTGACGCCAGCGATCGCCGCGGGCACGGACGCATCGGCGATGACCAGATCGCCCGGACGCAGGGGCAGCGGTTTGGCACCTTCGCCGATCGGGAGAAGCGTTTCGCCATCCTTCGCCGGGCGAATGTGGATCGCGGGGCCGGTGAGGCGTGCGAGATCGAAGACATGGGTGGGCTGCCCGTACTCGAAGAGCACATAGTTGGTGGCGTCGACCAGGATGTTCCGGGGAATCTGCCCGATCGCGCGCAGACGCTGCTGCATCCACTCGGGACTCGGTCGCACGCTGACACCGCGAATCACGCGCGCGGTGTACAGCGGGCACGCCTCGTGATCGTGGTTGGTGATGGGCACAGGACCGGAGCCGTCGGGGATCCGAGCCAAGGTCGGCTCCTTGACGGATCGCCCGGTCATGGCGGCCAGCTCGCGCGCCAGATTCAGGTGACTCAGGCAATCGCCGCGATTGCTCGTGAGTTCGACCTCAAGCACCACATCGCCGTCGTCGGTCGACTCGCGGTGCTCGACAGGGAAACCCACCCGAGTGAACGCGTCGGCGGCCTCGTCGGGAGTCACCGGTCGGTCGAGGTAATCGTTGAGCCAGCGGACGCTCGTGCGCATGGGGTGCCAAGGTAGCGCAAGGGTCGGACCGCGGCGGGGGCGCGAGCGCCGTGCTACCTTCCCGCGCATGCTCGACCTCCGTCGATCGGCCGTGCTGCTTCTGGCGACCATGCTCGGGGCGTGCGCATCGAGCGACCAGGTCAAGGATCAGGCCGAGCCCACGATCGACATCACGGTGCTGGTCGATGAGGGTGTGCAAGGCGAGGACCGCGCACAGTTCCAGCCCGCGCGATACACGCTCTTTCCTGACGGCGCGCTGCACGGTCAGGCCGGTGGCGGGCTGACCATCCGCGATCGACCGCCACGCGTGCGCATGCTCTCGCCGACCCAGCTCACGCCCATCTGGGACCGCTTCCAAGCGTTGATGGATGCGCAGCCGCCGTTCCCGCCTGGTGCGCCGGGCAGCGACACGCCGTGGATCACAGCCGTGCGGCCAAGCCCGGGCGATGTGACGATCATCGTCTGGATGACCCACGACCAACGCGGCATGTGGTCGGTCACGCGGCTCGACGCTGCGGCGCGGCAGCAGCCAAGCGAAGTCGCGTCGCTCGTGCGCACGCTGGCATCGGCCTGCTGGATGGACGACCTGCCAGCCGATCATGAGTTGCCCATGCGCTATGACTTTGGAGACGACCCGTACTCCACGATGCGCGGGAACGCTGCGCTGTCGACGCCATGAGCGCTGGCGAAGGGGACGATCGTGTGATGAAGCTCCGGGAGCCACGCGCGTTCAAAGCGTGGGCGCGCTCGGCCATGCCGTTGCTGGCGCTTGGCTTCGCCGCGTGCTCGGCGGCACCGGGTGTGCAAGCACCGCGCGGCGTGCCAGGGTGCGAGGCGTCGATTGATGCGTGGTGGGCGGATCCGTTGAAGGCCCGCTTCGAGTTTGTGCGGGTGGACCGAGGCGAGTTCGAGTGGGGCGGAGGGATCGATGCGTTCGATCGTCGCACGACCTGGGGCGTGACGCTCTCGCCGGATGATTGCGCTGGTCTGGCCGCGGACCTTGCTGGTGTCGATTGGGTTGGGTTGTCGGCGCGTCAGGACAGCGTGACCGAGGATCGCGCCTATGTCGTCATCGTGACCGGGAAGCCCAACGAGCATCGCGTGCGAGCGCAAGCTGACGACGCTGCGATCGCGAGCCTGCGCAAGGCGCTGATGGCGATCGCCGCACGACGACTTGAAGGCACGCTCGATGAGTTGCCCAAGGCTGGCGAGCGGTTCGATCAGACGCGCGACTGAGTGGTCGACCTGGGCTGTCAAGGGTTCCCGCACGAATTTCGGTGCAGATCGTGCTTGGATTTCTTGGTGCATCCTGAACGAACTCTTTGCGGGCCCCTTGAACGGCGACGCGACTGGACTACGGTGGCGCAGCAACGCATGTTGCAGATCAAGGAGCGTGCCCATGGAGCAGTCCATTCGGTGGCACGCGGTGGCTGGGGCGTATGAGCATCACCGCGACCACCTCGTCGGCAGCCTGTCACGGCTGTATCCGCAAGCCGTCGTCGAGGATGCTGTGCAGGACCTCTTCCTCAGGCTCGCGCGCATCGGATTCGGGGATCCCGACCAACTGACCGACCGCTACCTCTGGCGGGCGGCCAATCGAGCGATCCGGCGCAGGATCCGGGTCGAGGAACGCCGGTTGATTCGGCTCCAGTCCCATGCCGCCACGGATCTCTCCTCCGACAGCGTCAACGATGTCGCGCATGACTGCCTTGGCGCCCGAGACGAGCCAGGCGACTCGCTTGCGCAAGCGCTTGGCGCCGTGGATCCCCGCGAGATCGAAGTCTTCCGCATGCTCATTTGCCAAGGCATGACCTACCGCGAGGCATCGTGTGCACTGGGCGCTTCGGAGCACGAGGTCACGAACCTGCGGGTCCGAGGCTTGCGCCGCCTGCGGGAGCGCGTGGCTGCTGCAGCGGGTTAGCGCAGCGAAGTCGGGCCGCTGAGCTGTGCATCCGCCCTAGACTCGTCGTTCCATGCAGGATCCGATCGTCGGGATTGACCTAGGCACCACGAATTCGCTCGTCGCCTTTGCCGATGCGCGGGGTCCGCGCGTGCTGGGACCGGGTCGTGGTCTGGTGCCGAGCGTGATCCGCATCGATGATGGGGGCGTGGTGGTCGGCGAACGGGCCCGGGTTGAGCGTGCCCATCACCCGCACACCACTGCAGCGAGCGTGAAGCGGCTCATTGGCCGATCCGCCGCCGAGGTCCGCGACGCTGGTGCGCCCCAGGGTCTGCATGTGGTCGATGGACCGCGCGGCTTGGCGGCGGTTGGCTTGGCGGATCGCACACTGTTGCCGCAGGAACTTTCTGCGCATGTCCTGCGCGAACTCGCGCGCATCGCTTCGGTGGACCTTGGCGTCGCCGTGCGGCGTGCCGTGATCACCGTGCCTGCCTACTTCGACGACGGCCAGCGCCAGGCCACGCGCGATGCCGCCCGGCTCGCCGGCCTCGAGGTCGTGCGCATCGTGAATGAACCGACCGCCGCTGCATTGGCCTATGGCATCGGTCGCGGCCACCGTGCGGCGGAAACCGTCGCGGTCTTCGACCTCGGCGGGGGGACCTTTGATGTGAGCATCCTCTCGGTCATTCCGGGCGACGGCGTCGGTTTGAATGGCGAGTTCCTGCAGGTGCTCGCCACAGCGGGCGACACGGCGCTTGGGGGGGATGATCTGGATGCGGCGATCGCGTCCGAGTTCCTGCCGCGTTACGAGGCGTGGCTTGGTGGTCCCCCGACGCTGCATGGCATGGAGTTGCTGCGCGCTGCCGCGGAGCGAGCCAAGTGTGCGCTCTCCACGAACGATCGCGCGACCGAACGCCTTGCTCATGCGCACGGGTTCTTCGAGTTGGTGCTCGACCGGGATCTGCTCGAGGTGCTCGCGGCTCCGTTCCTTGAACGCATGGCGGCATGCTGCAGGCGCGCGCTGTCGGATGCCGGCGTACCGACCATCGATCGCGTGGTGCTGGTCGGTGGCAGCACGCGCATTCCAGCGGTACGCGAACTCGCCCGTCGCCTCTTTGGGGTCGAGCCATACACCGCGCTCGATCCGGATGTGGTGGTGGCGCTCGGTGCCGCGCTTCAGGCGCAGGTGCTCTCGGGTGGGCGGACCGACCTGTTGCTCATGGATGTGGTGCCGCTGTCGCTTGGCATCGAGACGGCCGGCGGTGCGGTCGCCAAGATGATCGTGCGCAACAGCGCAGTGCCCGCGCGAGCGACCGAGATGTTCTCGACTGGCGTCGATGGGCAGACCGCGATCAAAGTCCATGTGGTGCAGGGCGAGCGCGAACTCGTGAACGATTGCCGGAGCTTGGCCACCTTCGAACTTCGCGGACTGCCGCCGATGCCAGCCGGAATTCCGCAGGTGCAGCTTGACTTCATGGTGGATGCGAATGGCGTGCTCGCCGTGAACGCGGTCGAGCGGCGCAGTGGTCGACGCGCGCAGGTGCAGGTCGTGCCCGCGTATGGCCTGACGGCTGACGAGGTCGATCGCATGGAGGCCGACTCGCTCGCTCATGCGCGCGAGGACATGCACGCGCATCGCGTGATCGATCTCATCGTGAACGCACGGCTCGACATCTCGTGGATCGAGGACGCCCGCACGCGCGCGGCTGCGTTGCTTGACACGGCGTACCTTGAGGAACTGGAGGGTCACTTGACCCGACTCAAGGGATTCATGGCGCTTGCTGAGCGCTCGCCCGGCCAGGTCGATGCGGATGCGTTCCACGCCGCCAAGGACGCGCTCGACCGAGCGAGCATGCGCCTGCACGAAGCCGCGATCGTGCAGAGTTTGCAGTCGATGGATCGCGGATCGAAAGGACCGGTGCAGCCATGAAGGTCGCAGTCATTCTGCCAGCAGCGGGCAAGAGCGTTCGGTTCGGACTCGGCGACAAGTTGGGTCAGGATCTTGGCGGGCGGCCGGTGCTGCTGCGGAGCGTCGAGGCATTTGCCAAGCGCGATGATGTCGCGGTGGTCATCGTGGCTGCGCCTGCCGATGGGGTCGATGAGTTCCGCGATCGATACGGCGTGCAATTGGCGTTCCACGGTGTCAAGGTCGTCGCGGGTGGCCGCGAGCGATGGGAGAGCGTGCGCAACGCGCTCGCGGCGGTGCCAGCCGACTGCACGCATGTGGCGGTGCACGACGCAGCTCGTCCGCTGGTGAACCAAGAACTGATCGATCGCGTGTTCGCGGCTGCGGATGTCTCTGGTGCTGCAATTCCCGGCGAATCCGTCTCGGCCACACTGAAGCGCGTCACCGAGGAGACCTTTGACGCAAGCGCCGACGATGCGATCGTCGATTCGATCCTTGGGGGCGGCGACGGTGAGCCGGTCGGTGATGGCGTCAAGGGACGCCGCGTGACCGAGACTGTCTCGCGCGAACGCATGATGGCGATCCAGACGCCGCAGGTCTTTGAGCGATCACTCTTCGAACGCGCCTACGCACAGCAGGGTCTCGAGGGGGCGACCGACGATGCATCGTTAGTCGAGCGACTCGGCGAACCGGTGCTCGTCGTCGCGGGGGACCCTCGCAACATCAAACTCACGACGCAGTCGGATCTGGTGTTGGCGAAGCTCATGCTCGGCGCGAAACTGCCTGGCGACAAGCCGCTCTTTGGATTCTGAGAGCGGCGCTCCCGCGCTGGATCTGGTCGGCCGAGCGATGCTCGCGCGGGAAGCGGATGGGCCCGGATGACTGCAGTGCTTGATGATGCGAGCGGGCTTCGATCACCGAAGCGGCTGATCGGGAGGCTTGCCACCGATCGTCAGGCGAGCGCGGGTCGGGCGCGGCTTCGGCCGTGGCTTCCATGCGGTTGGCAAGAACGGCTTGAGTACGAACCACGCACCTGCGATCGCGCACGCCGTCACGACCCAGGCCTGCCAGTCATCGACGGGGAAGCCCATCAGGTCGCCACCAGTTGGAAGGCGATCGCGCCCGCGACCCACGCGAGCGCACTCATCCAGCCCAGTTGAAGGAGCGCCCAGCGCCATCCGCCGGCCTCCCGCCCGGTCAACACCAGCGTGGGCAGGCACTGCATTGCCAGCACATAGAACACCAGCAGTGCGGCGCAGGTTCCGCGGCCGAAGAGTGGCGTGCCATCTTCGCGCGTTGCGGTTCGCATCGCCTCCATCGTGCTCGGGTCCGCGACGTCATCGCCGGACTGGACTTGGATCGCCACCGTGTTGACGAAGACCTCGCGGGCGAGAAAGCTCGTGAGCACCGCCATCGTGAGTTGGCGGTCCAGTCCGAGCGGCTCGAACGCCGGTTGCACCGCATCGCCAACGCGCGCGGCGAAACTGCCACGGGCCTGGGTCTGCGCATCCAACGAGTCGGCTGCGGCCACGAGTTCCTGCGCGCGGGCTTCGTCGCCTGCAGCGACGGCTGCCTCGGCAACTTGACGGAGTGCCTGCGACTGCGGCGTGGGGTCGCTGCGCGGGAAGGCGCTGAGCCACCACATCACGACGCTGATCGACAGGATGACCGTGGCGGCATTGCGAAGGAAGATGGACGAGCGATCGCGCGCAACGAGCAGCGCGGTGCGCAGGCTCGGCGTTCGATACGGCGGAAGTTCCATGACCATGGCGCGGCCCTCGCCAGCGAGGATCGTGGTCCGCAGCAGCCAGGCCGTTCCGAGACCGGCCGCAATCCCCAACGCGTAGCAGCCTGCGAATGCGATGCCCGCCAACCAAGGTTCGTTCGCAAAGAGCAGTCCGCAGAGCAACACATACACCGGGATGCGTGCTGTGCAGCTCATGAACGGTGCGCAAAGAATGGTGGCCAGCCGATCGCGCCGACCGGGGATGAGCCTGGTGCTCATGATGCCCGGCAGCGCACACGCGTGACTCGACAGCAGCGGCAGAAACGCTTGGCCAGGCAGTCCAAAGCGCCGCATCGTGCGATCGAGCGAGAGCGCGGCGCGAGCGAGGTAGCCCGTGTCTTCGAGCAGCGCGAGCAGGAAGAAGAGCAAGGCGATCTGCGGCAGAAAGACGAGCGTTGCGCCGATGCCGCCGACGACGCCGTCGGCGAGGAAGTCGCTGAGCAGCCCGTCGGGCAGCAGCGATCGCACCAGCTCAGCGAGCGTTCCGATCGTGGCGTCGATCGCATCCATCGGATAGCTGGCGAGCCAGAAGATCGACATGAACAACAGCGCCATGGTCGCGAGGAACGCAGCGATCCCCAGCACAGGGTGCGTGAACGCCAGGTCGAGGCGTTCGGTCAGTGGGTCCGTGCCGGCACGCGTCGCCCGGCCGCCTGCTCGTTCGAAGATTCCAGCGGCCCACTCAGCGCATGCTGCGGTGCCCGGCGTGGCGTGCGGAAAGGGGACCGCGGGATGTGGCGGCGCAAGGCGTGTCGCGATGTCCCGCGCCGAGCGCGCGAGGTCGACGAGCCCAATGCCCGTTCGACCGCTCGCCTCAATGACCGGGATTCCTAGGTCCTTTCCGATGGACTCGGTCGAAAGCACCAGCCCGGCTGAACGCGCAGCATCGGTCATCGTCACCGCAGCCACGCAGGGCACGCCGCGGCGCAGCACGGTGCTGGCGAACTGCAGATTGCGCTGCAGGTTGGTCGCATCAAGGACGAGCACGACCGCATCTGGCGCGGGCCCGAGCCTGCCGGCGATGCAATCGGAGCAGACCGCGCACTCGGGCAGGTCGAGATCGAGCGAGTAGATGCCCGGCAGATCAATCACTTCGAGAATGCCGCCGCCGAGTGTGCAAAGTCCAGCGTGGTGATCGACGGTGCTGCCCGGAAAGTTCGCCGTGCGCGCGCGTGTGCCGCAGAGCGCGTTGAAGAGCGTGGTCTTTCCAGTGTTGGGATTGCCGACGAGCGCGATCGTCGCAGCGGCATCGTCGCTCATGGCGCGTCGTCGATCGGGGTCACCATGATGCGCTCGGCGACATCCTGTGACAGCCCGAGCCTCGTCGTGTCCACTTGGAGAATGCAAGCGCGTCCACCCCTGCACATGCGCACTTCGCATCGTTCACCAAGACCCATGGCCGTGAGCAGGCAGCGGTCACCCGGTGGAAGCGCGTCGAGCGCAGAGCAGTCGACGGTGGCTCGCTGGCCTGGGGCGAGCTGGGTGAGCGGGATTCGAATGGGAGGAGTGGGGTCGGTCACGAAGTGCTCATGTTGAGAACGAGTCTCAATACTAGCCGCCTTGCCAGCCGCCCGCCTCGACCGCTTCGTCGCCTTGGTGGATCTTTCCTGCAGCCTTGTAGGACGCGCGCCTGGCCACATAGTCCTCGGGCGAGATGGCCAAGTCAGGGTGCAGCCCGGCGGCGTGCTGAGCATGGAGTCGACACAGGAACGGCACGCACCAGCCGCATCCGGTGCCCGCCCCAAGGCACTGGCTCAGTTGGCTGGGCACCGACGGTTGCTCGCGATCCATGAAGGTGGTGAGCTTGTGCAGACTCACCTTGAAGCACACGCAAACTTGGTCATGCGGGTCCATAGTCGTCGCTCAGTTCAGGTGCTGAGCACAGCTTGCGTCACGATCACGCGGGCTTCGAGGCATGGACCGATGAATCGGTCGTTGCGGAACGGGCGGGCTTCATGCAGTTCAGGATCGATGGTCAGCTCGAGTGTCGCCAGTCCGCGCACGGTCGCACGACGGCCCGCAATCGATGTGCCGCGCCACGCCTTCGCTGCCGCGCCGGCGAGCTCGATGGTGCACGGTCCAAGTTCGCGACCGGTTGCATCGATCACCTGGGCCTGGATGAGGATGCGACCGCCGCGAACCGACATGGCCTCGATCAACTGAACGGACCACACCACCTCGTGACGCATGGTCCGAGCTCGGTCCACGGTCCATGGCTTGAGTTCGCGGTGGTAGGTCGCGCGCTCCTTTGCATCGCTTGAGTTCGCGCGCGCGCCAAAGTCTTCGCGCAACCGAATCCGCACAGCGTTGAGCAGTGCTTCGGGCGAGACGAACTCCGGCGCAGGCTGTTCGGTCGAGGGATCATGCGGCGCGGGCGGCGCAATGGGAGCGGGCGCATCCGACGGCAAGCGCGGATCGCGGGGGGCCGGCTCGGGCATGTGCGGATCGCCGGGAGTCGGCGCAGGCATGTGCGGATCGTCGGGAGTCGGCGCAGGCAGGTGCGGATCGTCCGGGGTCGGCTCGGGAGCGGGCGTCGGTGGCGTCGACTCGGGCGGATCAGTTGGCGCAGGCGCAGGATCTGGTGCGGGTGCCGGATCTCCACGGCGTTCGCAATCGGCGAGCTTGGCCTCGAGTTCAGTGACCTTGGCGGCCAAGACCTGGAGGTCGATGTCCTTTCGCCGGACTTGCTCCTTGAGCGCATCGACTTGGCGCTGCAGGTCGTTGTCGACCTGCGCGAGAACGGACGGCGCACCAAGTACTGCGATGGCGGCGAACAGCATGGGAATGGCTCGCGTCATGATCATCGAGGAGTATCCTTCTGGAGAGGAGCGTACTGCCATGGACCTGATCGACCGCATCGTCCGTCGCTGCCAGGGGCGCTTCGCCGTCCAAGCGTGGGCGCGCGCGTTCCTGTGGGCGCTGCTCGTCGCAAGCGCGCTGCCGGTGGTCTGGGTGATGGTGGCCAAGATCGTGGGCGATCGATGGGATGCCGCGGCTGATCCGCAGTGGCTCGCGCTGGTGAGCGTGGCGGCGCTCGTCGGCGCCGGGATCGCTGCGTTGGTGATGCGTGAGCGCACGCCGTCGCCCGTGGCAATGGCCAGCGTGATTGATGCGGAGCTCGGGCTGAAGGATCGTTTGTCGACGGCGCTTGCAGTTCGCGATCGTCAAGATCCCTTCGCTCAGGCAGCCGTGCAGGATGCGATGCATCTGGCCGACGAGCGCGGGCTGCTGCAGCTGTGGCGGCGAGCGCTTCCCTTCAAACTTCCGCGACTTTGGTGGGGTGGTCCGGGCGCACTCGCTCTGGCCTGGCTGCTCTTCATGGTGGCGCCGAGTTGGTCGACCGCGCAGGCCGACGCCGCGGCGACCGATCCCGGCAGTCAATCGCGCGTGGACGCGATGAAGGAGCGCTTGGAGGCGGTCGTCAAGACCGTGACCGACGATCCGCGCCTGAGCGAAGAGATGGCCGCCGAGATTCGCCGTGCGAACGAGGCCATCGAAGGGCAGGATGACAAGAGCCTTGCCGAGAAGGAGCGTGAGCTCGCGAAGCGCTTGACGGAGATGGCCCAGAAGCTCGGCGCGCTCAAGGAGAGCGCACAAGCCAAGGGCATGGAGCAGACGAAGGATGCGCTCGCCAGTCTTCAGGTCCCCAAGGACAGCGCGGTCGCGCCCTTGACCGAGGCGCTCAAGCAGGGCGACATCGCCGCTGCGAAGGAGGCGATGAAGGACCTGCAGGAGAAACTCAACGACGGCTCGATGACTGAGGCCCAGCGCGAACAGGCGAAGAAAGACCTTGAAGCCTTGGCGAAAAAGTTGCAGGAGCTGGCCAAGGACAAGGATGCTCTGCGCAAGGCGCTCGAGGATGCGGGCTTGGATCCCAACATGGCCGACAACCCCGAAGCGCTCAAGCGCGCGATCGAGCAGTCGAAGCAGCTCAACGAGGCGCAGAAGGAACAACTCAAGCAGGCGCTCGATGCGGCGCAGCAGATGCAGCAGAACATGCAGCAACTGAGCAAGGCGTGCAAGCAGTGCCAGAACCCAGGTCAGTCCGGGCAGAAGGGCCAGCAGGGACAGAAGGGTCAGAAGGGTCAGAATGGCGAGCAAGGCAACGAGGGCCAGCAAGGCAGTCAGGATCAACCTTCCGACGGCGAGCAGGGCGCGTCGGATGAGCAGAAGGATGCTGCCGCCGGCGACCCCAGCGAACTGCTGAACGACATGGAAGCCCAGCAGCAGATGGATCAAGCGAGCCAGAGTGCCGGCGGTCAATGCAAGGGTGGTTCGGGTCCGACTCAACTTGCGCAAGGCGGGCAGAGCGAGGGGCAAGATGGTGAGCGCCAGGGACCTGGCATGGGTTCGCGCGGTCAGGGCTCGGGCGGTCAAGCTCCCCGCGAGGTGACGAAGACCAACACCGTCAAGCGTCGCGAAAAGGTCGAGAAGGGCCAGGGACCGATCATCGCGCGTCAGCTCGTCGAGGGTCCAGCGATCACGGGCGAAGCGGCGACCGCGCTCCAGTCCGTTGCGGGCGATGTGACGCGCAAAGCTGAGAGTGCAACGGCCGAAGATCCGGTGCCGCCGCACCTGAAGGAAGCGCATCGACGCTACTTCGGTGATGTCAAGAAGCAGATCGATCGCAAGACCAGTGGCGCGGGTCAGGGCGCCGGATCGGGCGCGGGTCAACCTGCTGGTCAAGCACCGAGCCAGGGCGGATCGAAGTGATGTCCTTCATGCCGTGGGTTGGCGCGCTCCGTTGGTTGATCGGCGCTGCGGTGATCGCGTTGTCGGCGTGCGGCAAGTCGCCCGACCTCATCGTGTATGTGAGCGCGGATGAACAGGTCGCGCGACCGATCATCGAGTCGTTCGAGCAAGAATCGGGGCTCACCGTCGGTGTTCGCTACGACACCGAGGCCACCAAGACGACGGCGCTGGCAAGCCTGCTCCGGGCCGAGCGCGAGCGACCTCGCGCCGATGTGCTCTGGAGCAGCGAGTGCTTCGCCGTCGCCCAGTTGGCCAAGGAGGGCGCCTTCGAGCCGCTCGACGCAGGCGTCTTCGGCGAGTGGCCCGTGAATTGCCGGGACCGCGAGCGCCGATGGTTCGGCTTCAGCGCGCGTGCGCGTGTGCTCGTGATCGCACCCGATCGGGTGAAGCCCGAGGAGCTTCCCGACACCTGGATGGATCTTGTGCGCCCATGGTGGAAGGGCCGCATTGTCATGGCCGATCCGCGTTTTGGAACGACGCGTGGGCACCTTGGGGCGATGCAGTCGTTCTTCGAGCGCTCGCTGCGAATCCCGGGGTACTGGGAGGCGTTCGTCGAGGGGTTTGCCGAGAACGAACCGCGGCTCCTGACAGGAGGAAACGCTGCGGTCGTCGAAGCGGTGGCGCGCGGTGAAGCGGACATCGGTCTCACCGACACCGACGATGTGCTCGCTGCACAGGCTCGCGGTGCGAAGGTCGTTTGGATCATGCCGCGTCACGATCCGGTTGCCGATCCAGGTGGCGGCACGCTGTTGATTCCGAACACCGTGGCCTTGATCGCAGGTGCGCCACATCGCTCCAATGCGATCTGGTTCATGGAATACATGCTGAGTGCGGGGGTGCAAGCGCGCATCGCCGCAAGCGAGAGTCGCAATTGGCCACTCGGTGTGGAACTTCCGCCGGATCTTGATCCGCTGCCCGACGATCCGATGCGCGTCGACATCCAAGATGCCGCGGACCGGATGGATGCCGCTGTTGCGGACCTCATCAAGGCGACTGGACCGTGACGAGACGATCGGTGGTGCCCATCCTGCCGATCGTCTTGCTCGCGCTCGGACTGCTTGGTGTCGTGCTGGGCGTGGTCGCCCCGATCGTGCAGGTGCCAGCCCTGCACTCGACGGTTGATGCACCGATCGGCGTGGCCCACAACGCGTGGGCCGTTGCGTTGGCGACGATCGGGTGGAGCGTCGGCGCGGGCGTGCTCGTCACGATGGTGGGGTGGTGGATGTCCCGCGTGAGCCCACCGCGAAGTTGGTGGTCGTGGGCGCTCTGGATCGTGCCTGTGCTGGTTCCGCCGTACGCAGCGTGGTACGCGTGGTGGCAGCTCGGCTCACCCGAGTGGCGACTCGGATCGTGGATCATCGAGCACGATGCGGTGGGTGCGTGGCGCACGCTGGCGCTGCTCATGGCACTCGCGTGCACGCTCTGGCCGATCGCCGGAGCGCTCGTCATCGCCTTGCGCGAGCGCGTCGTTGCGCGCGAGGCGGCGGTCCTGGATCGCATGCGCTGGATCGATCGCGTGCGAATGTCGTGGCGCGAAGATCGACATGGCGTGCTGCTGTCGATCTTGGTGGTCGCCGGACTGACGATGGCTGACACGACGGCCTTCGACTTAGCTTTGGTCCGGACGGTGGGCTTCGAACTTCGGGCGCTCGAAGCGGCTGGAGCAAGTCCGTGGTCGGTGCTCGTGGCTTCGGGCTGGTCGATCGCAGCATCGCTCGCGGTCGCCATCGTGGTCACACGACCGCACGCGACGGATGATCATGCTGTGAACGATGTTCGCGCCACAACCCGATGGCCGCTCGTGCTGCTTGCGATGCCGCTCATCGTCCCCGGGATCGTGCTCTTGCTCCTTTCGCTTGGGCACGGTGGTGCGGTGAAGGTCCTGCAGGTGTACGGCGATGGTGTGTTGAGAACGGCCGCCGCGTCGGTGATGTGTGGCGCGCTCGTCGCGGGCGTGTGCATGCTGCATGCTTGGTGTGCCGAGGGATCGCTTGGTCTGCAGCGCGCAGAGCGATGGCTCCGTGTGGTGTGGATCACGCTCGCGCTCTCGCCAGCGATCGTCGTGGCGGTTGCTCATGTTCATGCATGGAATCGAGACGGACTTTCGTGGATGCACGATGGCCTGGGCATCGTGGCCGCAGCGCAGCTTTCTCGGTGGGGATGGATCGGTGCCGTGATGGGCTGGCTCTCCGTCCGCGGTGCGCCTCGGGATCTCCGCGCGAGTGCGCGGCTCGACGGCCCTGCGTGGACGATTGTGCTGGCGCTCTGGCCGCGCGTGGGCGTGGCGTGTGCTGCGGCCGGAGCGATTGGCGCGGTGGGCGCGGCTGGCGAAGTGGTCGTCTCTGCGCGCGTGCAACCGCCAGGCGGAGATTGGATCGCGGCCGCGCTGCTCAACGCCATGCACTACCAGCGACCCGATGTGGTGGCCGGCTTCGTGCCGATCCTGATGATCGTCGCCGCGGTCGCCGCTGGCGCGTTGGCGTGGTTGGCCCCCAGATCGGGCGGCGTGCTGGTGGCGTGCTTCGCTCTGCTGCCGTTCATGGTCGCGTGCGGCGGCGAGTCGCACACGACACCGCTTCCATCATGGTGTGCTGATGCGCGTGTCGTCGGTCGCGGCGGCAAGGGACCACTGCAATTCAACTATCCACGCGCCATGGCATGGACTCCGGCTGGCGAGCTCGTGATCATCGATCGAAGCGCGCGCGTGCAGGTCTTGGGGCCAGATGGGTCGTACCGTCGCGAATGGCTCATGCCTGAGTTCGATCAGGGGTTCCCCACGGGCATAAGCGTGTCACCAGATGGCGAACTGTGGATCGCCGACACGCACGAGCATCGGATCACGGTGATGGATGACCAGGGCCGCGTGCTCAGGACCTTTGGTCGATTCGGTCAAGCACCCGGAGAGTTCGTCTTCCCAACGGACATCGCGTTCGGTGAGGACGGTCTGGTCTACATCAGCGAGTACGGCGGCAACGATCGGATCCAGGTCTTCCAGCGCGACGGCACATTCGTCCGCTCGTTCGGTCACCACGGCGTCCCGACGGACGGATCCCCCGAACCCAAGTTCGATCGGCCGCAGTCGATGCTCATGCTCGGCTCCGGGCGAGTGCTCGTTGCCGACGCGTGCAATCATCGGCTCGTCGAAGTCACGACCGACGGCGCGTTCGTGCGATCGATCGGCGCGATGGGGCAGGAGCCCGGCGAACTGCTCTACCCGTACGGACTCGAACGGCTTGACGCGACCACCGTGCTGGTGACCGAGTTCGGCGGGTGCCGGCTGCAGGCGTTCGATCTGTCAGACGGATCGTCGCGCGGCTGTTGGGGAAAAGGCGGACGCGAGCCCGGCATGCTCAATGGTCCGTGGTCGGCGCAGGTGCATGGCGGCACCTTGGCCGTTCTCGATTCCACGAACAATCGGCTCTACCTGCTCCCCTCGGATCGTTGGGTGGACCGAGTCAAGCGTGAATCCGTCGCGGTACCTTCCCCGTGATGCCGTCGATCGATGTTGAACGACCGCTGGCACTGGCGCTGCTCGTGCTGGTTCCGGTGCTCTGCTGGATGGCATGGCGCCGTCGCGGCGTCGTGGGTGTTGGCAAGACGATCGCGACGATGGTGCTGCGGGGCCTGCTCGTCACCATGCTCGCACTCGCGCTCGCGCAGCCGAGTCTGGTGCGCAAGGGCGAGGGACTGACCGTGATGGTGGTTTCCGACGCGAGCCGATCGGTGCCGCAGTCGATGCAGCAGCAGGCGCAGAAGCTGGTTGACGGCTTGGTGGCGAGCAAGCGCGAAGCGGCCGACCGCGTGGGATTGATCACCTTTGCCAGTCGCCCGGAGGTCCGCGCGATCGCTGAGAGCGATGCGAGCTTGGATGTGTCGCAACATGGCGGCGATCGGATGGCGACTGGGATCGAGGCTGCCCTGCGGCGCGGCATGGCGATGCTTCCGCCGGACACGGCGAGCCGACTGCTGCTGATTTCTGATGGCAATCAGACGAGCGGCAACGCGCTCGAAGCGGCCGAGGCTGCTCGTGCCAACGGCATTCCGATCGACGTGGTCGCGCTGCCCTTCAGCCACGCGAGCGAGGTAATGGTCGAGTCGCTGCGCGCGCCGAGCACCGCTCGCGAGGGCCAGACGATTGATCTGCGCGCGTCGATCCGCAGCATGGGACCCAATCGCGGCGTCGTGACGCTGCGCGAAAATGGCGAGCCGGTCGACTTGGATCCATCGGCACCCGGCAGTGGTCTCGCGGTTGATCTGAAGGCTGGCGTGAACGCGCTGACATTTCCCATGGTCGTCGTTGGGCGTCAGTCTCGACGGTACGAACTCGTCTACACGCCCGATGATCCTGCTTCCGACGCGATTGCCGAGAACAACCGCGGCGCGGCGATGGTGCTCGTCAGTTCGGGGGCAAAGGTCGTGATCGTGGACGGAAGCGCTGGCGGCGATGAATCGAAGCCGCTCGTCGAGGCACTGGCCGAAGGTGACATCCCGTCGTTCGTCGTCACGCCAGATGAACTCGATGTCGAAGGCGTGTCGGTCCTCGCCGATGCTGATGCGGTCGTGCTCGCGAATGTCGGTCGCTTTGAGATCACGAACGAGACCGATCAGTTGTTGCACTCGTATGTGCACGACCTCGGCGGTGGACTGCTGGTCACCGGTGGCGACCGAGCGTTCGGCGCAGGCGGTTGGCAAGGCAGCGAGTCCTCGAAGGCCTTCGCCGTACGGCTCGAACCGCCGGCGACGCGCCAACTCCCCAAGGGTGCGCTCGTGCTCATCATGCACTCGTGCGAGATGGCAGCCGGCAACTACTGGGGCGAGAAGGTGGCTGACGCGGCGGTCGATGCGTTGAGCAGACTCGACCTTGCGGGGATCGTGACCTTTGACTGGGGCGGTCGGAGCGGCAAACTCGCTTCGTGGGCGCATGAACTGCAGCCCGTCGGCGACAAGTCTGGCATTCGCGCGGCGATCAAGCGCATGGTGGTGGGCGACATGCCCGACTTCAAGGCGAGCCTGAGTTTGGCAAAGGAAGGGCTCGCCAAGGCGAACGCCGGACAGAAGCACATCATCATCATTTCGGATGGCGATCCGAGTCCGCCCACGCAGAGCGACTTGGACGAACTCAAGCGCCTGAAGATCACCGTCACCACGATCATGGTGGGCGGTCACGGGACGAGCATCGACTTGCAGAACATGCGCGCCGTTGCCGAGCAGACTGGCGGCACCTTCTACAATGTTCAGAATCCGAATCTGCTTCCGAAAATCTTCACGAAGGAAGCCACGCTCGTCAGCCGCACGCTGATCTTGGAGCAGACCGTGCGACCAGTTGTGGAGCAGTCGACGGGCGGACCGATGGATGGAACAACGAGCCTGCCGCAGGTCAACGGTTGGGTCGTGACCGTGCCGCGCGATGGACTTGCCCAGGTGCCGGCGGTGCTGCCAACGACCGAGTCGCGCGATCCGCTCGTGGCGTACTGGAACTACGGACTCGGCAAGTCGATGGCCTTCACGAGCGACCTGGGCGGCCGATGGGGCCGATCGTGGGCGACATGGAGCGGCTACCAACCGTTCTGGACCCGCGCGTTGCGATGGATGATGCGCCCGCCGACCGCGCAGGATCTGCTGGTGTCCACCTCGGTCGATGGCGATGTGGGGCGCGTGCAGGTGTCGGCGTTCACGGCCGCGGGCGAGCCTCGCGACTTCCTGCGCAGTTCGGCGACCTTGATGCGGCCCGATGGCAGCGTCGTCGTGCTTGATCTGCAGCAGACGGCGCCGGGTCAGTATGTGGCGAACTTCGACGCGCGTGAGCAGGGCGCGTACTTGGCGAGCATCTCGGCGCAGGATGGCATGGGCATCGAGCGGTCAGCGCGATCGGTCGTCAGCGTTCCGTACCCGCGCGAACTCGCCGCCACGCGCGATGACTCGGCGCTCTTGCGGCGCATCGCCGACCTCAGCGGTGGTCGCATGATCGCCTTGAAGGATGCGGCGACGACCGACTTCTTCGATCGCAGCGGGCTCTCGATGCCCGAGGCCGCCAAGCGAATCTGGAATGTGTTGGCGATCCTCGCCGCAGCGCTCCTCATCATCGATGTTGCGGCGCGAAGGATCTCGCTTGACCGCGAAGCGGCGCGCGATCTTGCGGCGATGGCGGTGGGCGAGGGGGCCAAGGCCGGCGGCGCAACGGTCGAAGCATGGAAGCGCGCGCGAAGCGGTGCGCGACAAGCGGGGAGCGAGCCAACTGCCGCCGCATCGACCGGACCCACGAAACCCGATCGTCGCACGGCGCCAAGCGCTCCCGTCGAAATCGTGGACCGCACGCAGGACAAGCCGAGCGACGCCTCGCCGGGTGCCGGTTCGACTGGTGGCGCATCGAAGGGCGCCGCGTCGAACGATGCCGCATCGAGCGAGGATGCATCGAGCCTGGCGCGGTTGCGGGCAGCCAAGCGCCGCGCGCGCGGCGAGGAGGACGCATCGTGACGCGGCTTGAGCCCGTTCCCGATGCACCCTCGACGATCGACGAGGTGCGCTCGGCGGCTGAAGCCTTCGGTCGCACGGTGGTCGCAATGCGACACGAAGTGGGGCGTGTGCTCGTCGGTCAGCAGGCCGTGGTCGACGAGTGCCTGGTGGCGCTTCTGGCGGATGGTCACATCCTGCTCGAGGGCGTGCCGGGTTTGGGCAAGACTCTGCTCGTGCGAACGCTGGGGCAGATCCTTGGGCTTCGCTTCTCGCGCATCCAGTTCACGCCGGATCTGATGCCCGCTGACATCACGGGCACGCAGGTCGTGGTCGAGGACGCCGCGAGCGGCAACCGCGAGATCCAGTTCCGCGCTGGTCCGATCTTTGCGCAGGTCGTGCTCGCTGACGAGATCAACCGCGCCACGCCCAAGGCGCAGAGCGCGCTGCTCGAAGCGATGCAGGAGCGCAGCGTGACTGTCGGCGGCCAGACGATGCAGCTCGAGCGACCGTTCTTCGTACTCGCCACGCAGAATCCGATTGAACAAGAGGGCACGTACCCGCTGCCCGAGGCCCAACTCGACCGCTTCCTGCTCAAGGTGCGCGTGCCAACGGTGGACCAAGCAACGCTGAACGAGGTTCTTTCCCGCACGACCACGGGACAAGCGCCCCAGGCGCGCCAACTGCTCGATGCGCGTGCGATTCGTGCTGCGCAACGACTTGCGCGGCAGGTCGCGATGGCGCCGCATGTTCAGGACTACGCGATTCGCTTGGTGCTCGGCACGCATCCGCACGGGGCCTTCAGCGACCGATGGACCGACCGATGGATCGCGTTCGGTGCGAGCCCGCGAGCGGCGCAAGCACTCGTGTCGTGCGCGAAGGTGCGCGCGCTCCTCGATGGTCGTTTCGCCGTGAGCTGCGATGACCTTCGGGCCATGGCGCCTGCCGCGCTGCGGCACCGCGTCGTGCCCAGCTTTGAGGCCGAAGCGGATGCGACCCCCGTCGATCGCATCATCGAGCATGTCATCGCGCGCACGCCGACTGAGGTGGTGCCATGAGCGAGCGCGCCGACGCACCACGAACCGTCGATCAACTCATCGATGGACCGCTCATGACCCGGCTTGACGCGCTCGATGTGACGAGTCGCAAGATCTTCCAAGGCAAGGTGCAGGGCGAGCGACGCAGCCGACGCCGCGGCCAGAGCGTGGAGTTCGCCGACTTCCGGCCCTATGTCGCAGGCGATGACCTTCGATTCGTCGACTGGAACATCTACGGCCGACTCGATCGACTCTTCCTGAAGCTCTTCCTCGAGGAAGAAGATCTGAGTCTGGTGCTCGCGATCGATTGTTCCGGCAGCATGGATTGGGGCACACCCAACAAATTCGACTACGCGCGCCGCGTGGCGATGGCGCTCGGCTATGTCGGGCTGGTCAATCACAACCGGGTCTCAGCGTTTGGCTTTGGTGGCGACGGTTTCCATCCGCTCACTGGTCTGCGCGGACGCCGCCGAACACGCGATCTTGGACAGTGGCTGCTCGATCGCAAGGCAGCTGGGGACGCTGGCTTCGATGACGCCATGCGCACGATCGCGCTCGGGCGACAAGGACGCGGCGTCATGATCGTCTTGAGTGACTTTCTCTTCCGCGACGGTGCCGAGAAGGGGCTTCGTTCCGTCGCTGGCCGCGGCTTCGATGTCTACGCGCTGCAGCTCATCGCTCCGGAGGAGCGCGATCCGGGGATGCACGGTCTGACTGGCGATCTTCGATTCATCGACAGCGAGGATGGCGCCGAGGTCGAAATGACGATCACGTCGAAAGCTCTCGAGGCGTACAGCCAAGCGACGGTTGCGCACGCCACCGCGCTGCGTGATTTCTGCGTCCGCCGCGGCATCGTTCATGTTCCGGTTCCCACGACCACGCCCGTCGACGAATTGTTGCTGGACTACCTGCGCAAGCGAGGTCTCCTGCGATGATGTGGCTTGCACCGCTGGCTGGCATCATCTTGGCGGCTGCCACGCTGCCGCCGCTGCTTGCGCTGTACATCCTGCGTCTGCGTCGGCCCAAGCGAACCGTCGCGAGCACGCTGCTCTGGACCCGCCAGGTCGAAGACCTTCGCGCGAACAGCTTGTTCCAGCGCATGCGCATGTCGTGGCTGCTCGTCTTGCAGGCGCTGGCCATCGCGCTGCTTGCGCTCGCGCTCGCGCAGCCCCAGGCAGACTTGGGCCTCGTCGAGAGCGGGCGCGTGGTGCTGCTCATCGACCGCAGCGCCAGCATGGGTGTGAAAGACGCGGATGGTCGTTCGCGTCTCGAGCAAGCCAAGCGCGAAGCGCACGACCGCGTCAGCGCGCTCTTCGGCACTGGGCTCTTCTCGCAAGCGCCTGAAGTCATGGTCGTCGCGCTCGCCCGCGAGGCGACCGTCCTGAGCCCCTTCAGCACGCTGGCGGCGCGCGCGCACGATGCGATTGATGCCATCGAAGCCACCGACGAAACGACCACACTCGTCGATGCGCTCGATGTTGCGCGCTCCTTCATGGAGGTGCCCAATCCCGACAAGCAGGGTGCGCCGCAGGAGAGCGGCGTCACGCTCGAACTCTGGTCCGATGGTCGGATCGCCGATCTGGAGCGGTGCGTCATCAAGCCTGGCGAGCACCTTCGTTTTCATCCGATGGGCTCGTCCACCGCGCGCAACGCCGGCGTTGCGGGCGCCGGCGTTTCGCGGCTCGCTGGCAACCCAGATGAAGTCGCTGTCTTCGCGCGCATCATGAATTGGGACGAGGCACCGCTGCACTCGGATGTCGAACTCTGGGTTGATGGCACGCTGCGTGCAGTGTTGCCCAATGGGATCGACGTACCAGCAGCGGGCGAGGATCCCTCGCGCAAGACATGGCTCCCCGGCGAGGTGCGCGTGTCGTTCCCGTCGGTCACCGTGAAGCCCGACGGGATCGTGGAGGTGCGGCTCGTCGCGTCCGACGACCAACCTGCGGACAATCGCATGGCGATGGTGGCGGCACCCTCGGCTGCCGCTCGCGTCCTGCTTGTGGGTGGATCGTCGATCACGCGCGGCCTGGTGCAGGCGCTGCCAGTCAAGTCCGTGGACGCGGTCACGCTCGATCAGTTCACCACGCGCACCGCGGCGAACCCCGCATGGATCGACGCGTTCGATGTCGTTGTGCTCGATGGCGCGTCGCCGCCATCGCTCCCGCCGGCTCGGTACCTCGTCCTTGGCGGGACGGCGCCGTTCGAGGGGCTCAATCCCTACGGCGAGAAGGCCGATGTCTCGATGCGCTCATCCCAGGCCGCGCATCCGCTCCTGCGCTTCGTGAACTTGGATGAACTCGGGGTTGCGCGCGCCGTGGCGTACTCGCCCGCGAGCGATGTGGAGACGATCGTTGAAGGCAGCGATGGGCCCTTGGTCATGACGCTCGCACGATCGGGCGGTCAGGCGGTCGTCGTCGCATTCAATCCGCTCGACAGCAACTGGCCGTTCCAACGCGGCTTCGTCAACTTCATGGCGAATGCGATCGAGTTTCTTGCCGCGAGCGGTCGCGAAGCCGCACTGCCCACGATTGCGCCCGGCGACACGCAGCCGATCCGACTGCCTTCAGGCGTGCGCTCATTGACGCTCACCTCACCGGCGTCTGGCTCGCACGAGATCACCGTCACCGATCCCGCACAAGTCGTCATCGGGCCGCTGCGCCAAGCCGGAGTTTGGACGGCGCGCTGGCACGAGGGGAGCGAGGAGCGAACCCGCCCGATCGCCGTGGCGTTGCAGGACCCGCGCGAAGGCCGCATCGGCACGCTCGAGTCGCTCTCGCTTGGACTCGAGACCGTTCGTGGTGTGCAGGGCGGCGAGTCAGGCCGAAGCGCGCTCTGGCCGTGGCTCATGTTGGCCGCGCTCGCGGTGTTGACGCTCGAGTGGCTCGTCTATCTTCGCAAGGTGTGACGCGCTGAGCCCTCAGTCAACACGCGTCGCGTGACGCTGCCGTGTGCGCCGGTGGGCGCCGATCAAACTTTCGTGGCAGTTGTGCGCAACTGCGCGAGCAGTTCATCGTCGATGCCCAGGTACTCCCGCATGTGGCGGTCGTAGATCTCCTGATCGCTGTCGCGGCTGAAGTCCAGGCGAAGTTCATTGATGACCTTCGTGCCTTGGCCGATCCAGTCGCGCCATGTTTCAGCGCTGACATGGTCGAAGATCCACTGTCCGACGGGCCCACGGAAAGGCGGCGACGGGAGCTTGGATCCAGGGCGCCCGGTGCGGCCGCACACAAAGACTCCACTGGCGCGCAGTGCTTCCGCCGCTGCATCGACCGGTCGTTCGACCTTCGGCGGTTCGCGGCCGATCGAGCGAAGCATCCCGGCGATCGCTTCCTGCGGCAGTCGGTCGCCTTTGCGCGCGGCGACGTCGTAGCCAGTCATCAGCACAGCCACGGCCTTGTCTTCCCAGCCGGCACCGATCATCGCCTGACCGCAGAGTTGATAGGCCTTGCTCATCTCAGGATTGATCGCGATGCACCGCTCCAGGCTCTGCGCGCTCTCGGCATAGCGGCCGACCTGCAGGTACGCGTTGCCCAGGCTGAAGTGAGCCATCTCGTTGCTCGGGTCGGCCGAGGCCATCTTCTCGAACTGCGCGATGCGGTCGGGCGTGCTCATGCCCGAAGCATAGCCGTGCGGCACCTGCTAGAACTCCGTCCATGCATCGCCTGCGCGTGCACGCTCTGGGCATCGACTTCGGCTCGCCGCTTGTGGCCGCAGCGGGCACATGTGGCTACCTCGATGAGCTCGCCGATGCGCTGGACCTGCGTTCGCTTGGTGCCATCACGACCAAGAGCATCACGCCAGAGCCGCGCGAGGGCAACAAGCCTTGGCGGATCATCGGCGCCAAGGGCGGCATGCTCAACGCGATCGGACTCGCCAACGTTGGTGTCGAGGCGTTCGTCCGTGAGAAGTGGTGCCGTGCATCCCGCGTGCCGTGCAGAATCATCGGCAGCGTTGCGGGGCATTCGATCGAGGACTACGCCGCGGTCGTGCGTGCCTTCGACGCACTCGACGACATGGCGGCGATCGAGATCAACGCCAGCTGCCCGAATACCTCGACGGGGCTGCAGTTCAGCGACTCGCCCGACCTCCTGCGCGGTCTGACTTCGACGCTTCGGTCGGTCACCACCAAACCGCTGATCGTCAAACTCACGCCGAACACGGGCGATATCGTCGGGCTCGCGCGGGGTGCGATCGACGGCGGCGCCGATGCGCTGACGCTCATCAACACCGTTCAGGCCATGGCGATCGATCCCGAGACGCGCCGCACGCGACTCTCGCGCGGCAAAGGCGGGCTCAGTGGACCAGCGATCCATCCGATCGCCGTGCGCATGGTGCATGAGGTCTATACGCAGGTCGCCCGCGACGCGGGGAAGCCCATCATCGGTCTCGGCGGCGTGATGGATTGGCGCGATGCGGCGGAACTCGTGCTTGCCGGCGCCACGCTGGTGGGCATGGGAACCTCGCTCTTCGTCGACCCGGCCGGTCCCGCAACGGTCGCGCGCGACCTCGACGCCTGGGTCCAGCGCCAAGGCGCGTCGTCGATCATGGACCTTGTCGGCGCGGTCGATCTGAGCGCTCCGGACTGGTCATGACGCATCGCGTTGGTGTGGACTCGATCCGTCGTCCCAGGATGTGGTCATGAGCGAGCACCTTCCCAACTGGGAGCGCAACCGTTTCGACCGACTCATGGACCTCGTCATGAGTTCGCTGCCACCTCGGTTGCATGCGCTGCTCGATGAAGCGCCGTTGATCGTGGACGACTGCCCGAGTGCTGAACTGCTCGAGGAGTTGGGCATGGACCCAGAGCTCGATGATCTGTGCGGGCTCTACTCAGGTGTCCCGCTCACGGAGCGGCGTCACGATGCGAGTGGCGATCTGCCCGAGACGATTCACGTCTTCCGCCGAGGCATCATCGACGAGGCCGGCGGCTGGGAACCGGGACTCGACGAGGATGGCCAAGCGTTCGGCGGCGAAGACGAGGTCATGCGGCAGATCCGCATCACCGTCCTGCACGAAATCGGCCACCACTTTGGACTCTCGGAAGAAGAACTCGCCGAGCTCGGCTTCGAGTGACGCCGCGCTGAAGTGTCACGAAGTCAGGTGTGCGCAGGGACTCGCGCGGCCTTCGCGGCTGAAAAGGGCCAACGGACCTACGCCATCACACCGCAGTCGCGGCTCGCAAGGGCGAGCGGATCTGTGAACTCACTCTGCCTTCGCAGCCAGATCCAAGAAGAGGATCCGGCGGCAGCTTGGGCAGCAGGTGATCGTGTCGTTGTTGCCGATCAGCGCGGCGAATGCACGCGGCGGCAACTCGATGTTGCACACGCCGCAGCTGTACTCGCGGTGTCGTGCGCTGAGCTCGATGACTTCGGACATCGCTTCGCCTTCGTGTTCGTCGGCGACCGAGTTGAAGAGCGCCAGTTCCTTGGCCGGAACTTGCACGGCGGCCTCTTCACGCTCGCGGCGAAGTTCCGTCAAGCGATCGGCGATGTCGGCCTTGCGCTGCTCGTGTTCGGTCTTGGCCGCATCACGGCGACGCACGCGTTCGTCGCGGTGCGCAGTCGCATCGTTGATGCGCGCTTGCTGGGTGTCGGCCTTGGTCATGAACTCCAGCGCCTGACCGTCGCGTTCGTCGCGCTTCTCCTGCAGGGCGCCCATCTCGGCGAGAATGGCGTCGTACTGAGACTTTTTCGAGGTGGCGTTCAGTTCCACACGCAGTGACTCGATGCGGGACTTGAAGGTTCCGCTCTCGGCTTCCAGGTTCTTCGCGCTGGCCAGCAGTTGGCGATGAATCGACTCCGCCTCAGCGAGCTTGGCATTCGCCGCGGTCACTTCTCGCTCGCGCGATGCCAGCGCGTCGGCCGCACCGTCGAGACGGGTGCTGAGGGCTCGAACCTGGCTGTCGACACGCTGGAGATTCCGCAGGGCTGCGATGACACTCATGATCGCGCAAGCGTACCGGAAGGACGCGCCCGCGTTCGTACCTGCGTTCTCGCGTGCATTCCCGTGGGCGTTCAGGCCAACAGCAGCCACGCAGCGGGGGCCGTCAGCAGCAGACTGTCGGCCACATCGTGCACGCCACCCATGCCAGGGAGCAGGTTGCCGCTGTCCTTGACCCGCGCCTCGCGCTTGAACAGCGACTCGGCAAGATCGCCGATCGGCCCAAGAATGCCGAAGATCGCGCCGGTGACGGCACCGCGGACGGGATCGATGGGCGTTGCGACCCAAGTGCAATCCGTCGACCACCACGCGAACAGCGCGCCGATGCCCGCGCCCGTCACCAGACCACCCACGAAGCCTTCGCGTGACTTGCCTGGGCTCAGCCACGGGATCAACTTGGTGCGACCGAGCGTCATGCCTGTGAAATACGCGCCGATGTCCGTCGACTTCACCGTCAGGATCGCGCCGGCGAGGACGGCTGGACCCTGCGCGCGATCGAGCGCGATCCAGAACGCCCACGGCAGGCCTGCGTACGCCCAGGACAGCAGCACACCCGCCACGGTCGACGATGCACCCGCTGCGGTTCGTCGCTGCATGAGTGCGAACGACATCAGCGTGATCAGCGCCAAGGGGATCGCCACGACCGCACCGGCGACCTTCGTGTTCACCGTGGCAGCGCTGCCAAGGAACCACATCGAGCACACGCCGAGCACGGCGGCGAGCATGCACGGCCATTCGTGCACGGCCGAGCCTGCGCGCGAGAGCATGCCCGCGATCTCTCGCGCGAGGAGCGGCGCAACGACGAGCGCGCACATCGCGAGCAACACGGTGCCGCGCGGCGCGAATGGAATCTCGTCCCCGCCAGGGGCGATGACCATCGGGGTCGATGCCGTTTCGTCCAACCACACCAGCCCGACGAGCATCAGGATCAGCAAGGGTCCAGTGATGAGTCGCTGCCAGAGCATGCCCGGATGCTAGTCAGTCACGCAGTGCCAGGGCCGACTGGCGCGGTGGGCCGCGCGCTGCGACACTCCCGATGATGGGCGATCGAACCGAGCACGATTCGAACACGGTGAGCGCGCAACCAGGCCCACTGACGCGCGTGTCGACGATGCTCGCCGTCGTTGTGGCTGCGCTCGGCTACTTCGTCGACATTTTCGATCTGCTGCTTTTCGCCATGGTCCGCAAGGAGTCGCTGCGCGAGGTGCTCGGTCCGCGCCTTGCGGGGCTGGACACGGCTGCGCAGGACCTGCTCCTTCGCGATTGGGGCGTCTGGCTCGACAACACGCTGCAGACGACCGGCCTCGTCGTGGGTGGCGTGATCTGGGGCGTGCTCGGCGATCGTCGCGGTCGACTGTCGGTGCTCTTCGGGAGCATCGTGCTGTACAGCGTCGCGAACGTGCTGAACGGATTCATCACGGACATCGATCCATCCGGGCCGCTGCGCATCCTGCACTGGATTGGGTGCGGATCGGCGATCCGGCAATACGAAGTGTTGCGTGTTCTGGCTGGCATCGGCCTTGCGGGCGAGCTGGGCGCTGGGATCACGCTCGTCGCTGAACTCGTCACGCCCGAGCGGCGTGGCGTGGCGACCACGATCGTTGCCGCCGTCGGGATCTGTGGAGCGATCGCTGGCTACTTCGTGACGCAGGTCTTCGCGTGGCGCACCTCGTTTCTGATCGGCGGCGGGCTTGGCCTAGCCTTGTTGGCCCTTCGGTTTGGCGTCGTCGAGAGCGGCATGTTCAGCGCCGTGCAGCGAGCGCATCGGCCGGGTCGTGGGGCGGTCTGGCGACTGCTTTGGCCGCGCGAGCGACTGGTGCGCTACCTGAGCGTGGTGCTCATCGCGCTACCGATCTGGTATGTGGTCGGCGTCTGCGTCAAGTACAGCGATGTCATCGCGCGATCGATGGGCATCATCGAGAGCGAGCGTCCCGTTCCGGGCCGAGCGATCATGTGGTGCTATGTCGGCTTGGCTCTGGGCGACCTTGCGAGCGGTCTGGCGAGCCAGTGGTGGCGCTCCAGACGGCTTGCGATCGCAACATTCCTCGGCATCACGGCGTTCAGCCTCCTCGCGTACTTCTCGCTTGGCCTGATGCAGGCGAATCTTGGACTGACGTACGCGATCATCGGCCTGCTCGGATTCGGCATCGGCTACTGGGCCGTGTTCGTCACGACCGCGGCGGAGCACTTCGGCACGGACTTGCGCGCCACGGCCGCAACGACCGCGCCCAATGTGGTGCGTTGGTCGGCGGCCGGCAGCGGCGCAGTGTGGCTGATGATCGAAGGGTGGATCGGACTCGATGACCCAACTGCCCCGTGGCAGGCCGCGGCGATCACGGGACTTGTCGTGATGACCCTAGCGGCGCTCGGTTGGTTCGGCTTGCGCGAGACCTACGGCACGAGTCTTGACTGGACCGAACGCTGACACCTGCACGCCACACGAGCGGCTACATTCCTGACAGATGCCTTCCGATGTGCAGAGTCCCTCCGGCCCGACGGTGATCGTCCTCGAGGGCGAACTTCAGGACGCGCGCGTGCGCGAAGTCTGGGAGGACCTCGTCGGCCGCGCACGCTCTGCCGGCAGTGGATCCGTCGTGGTCGACGCCACTGGGCTTCGTGAGGTCAGTGGCACCGGGCTTCTGCTCCTGGCGGAACTCCGACGCACGGTGGTCTGGGCTGGGGGCACGATCGAAGTGCGTGGGCTGTCGGCCGATCAGGCGTCGCTCGTCGAGCGCGCCGTCGGGCACAAGCCGCCGGAGCCACGCGAGCAGGATTCGCACTTTGTGAGCGATGTTGGCGAGACGGCGTTTCGCATGCTGGACGAACTCGCCGACACGGTGCGGTTTGTCGGCGGGGCGGCGATCGATCTGGCGTACGCCCTTCGGCACCCGAAGTCACTTCGTTGGCGCGATCTCCTTCGCGTGATGGGCCAATCAGGCATCGACTCGATGCCCGTGACATGCTTGTTGAGCGGGATCGTGGGTTTCATCATCGCCTATCAAATGATGCCTGCGCTCGATCGCTACGGCGCGGCTGACCAGACGCCCACGATCATGGGCTTCGCAATCATCCGTGAACTCGGCCCACTCATCACCGCGATCATCCTCGCGGGTCGCTCGGGCAGCGCCTTTGCCGCCGAGATCGGCACGATGAAGGTCACCGAAGAAGTCAATGCGCTCACCACGATGGGGCTCAATCCAGAGCGTTTCCTCGTGACCCCGCGCGTTCTCGCGGTGGCGATCACCACGCCGCTGCTCTCGGTGTTCGCGTCGTTCGCTGGCGTGCTCGGTGGCTGGCTTCCGATGGTCGCGCGCGACATGAGCCTTGAGCTCTATCTGCAAGGCGTCCGCAATTCGATCGACCAAGTGGATTTCCTACAGGGGGTCTTCAAGGCCTTCGTCTTCGCGATCGTCATTGGTGGCATCGGTTGCCGATCCGGACTTCAAACCCAAGTCGGTCCGGGCGCCGTCGGCGCAAGCACCACGCGCGCGGTGGTGTCCGGAATCGTGGCGATCATCATCCTCGACGGTGTGCTTGTGGCGCTCTTCCATGCCATCGGAATCTGAGCCATGCTGACCACCGCCGCATCCGCCGACACCGTCATCGAGGCCAAGGACCTGTCTGTTGGCTACGGCGGCCACGCCGTCCTGACGGGGATCAACTTCACGGTGTCCCCGGGCGAGGTGTTCGTCATCGGCGGCGGATCGGGGTGCGGCAAGAGCACGCTCATGAAGGCCATGATCACGCTGCTGCCACCTGTGTCCGGCACGCTGCGGATCGCGGGCCATGACCTGGTCACCGGCGGCGACGAAGCTGTCCAACAGGTTCGGCGCTCGATCGGCGTCATGTACCAAGGCGGCGCGCTGTTCGGCGGATTGACCGTGCTTGAAAACGTTCGGCTCGCGATGGAGGAACAGGGCTTGCGCACCTGGTCCGAGATGAACTCGCTGGCGCTCTCGCTCCTCGCGATGGTCGATCTCGACGAGCATTGCAACAAGATGCCCAGCGCACTCTCGGGCGGCATGCAGAAGCGCGCCGCGGTGGCGCGCGCTCTGGCCATGAACCCGAGGATCGTCTTCCTCGACGAGCCCAGTGCGGGCCTCGATCCCATCAGCAGCGCCGAGTTCGACCAGATGGTCGTGCGTCTGGCGCGTTCGACCGGTCGCACCTTTGTGGTGGTGACCCACGAACTTCCCAGCATCTTCACCATCGCCGATCGCATGGTCGTGCTCGGTGGTGCGAAGAAGACCCAACTGGCGATCGGCTCGCCCAAGGAACTGCTCGACTCCGGCCCGCCCGATGTCCGCAGGTTCCTCGCGCGCCAACCAGAGGAAAGAGCACCCCAAGGAGCAACATCATGAGCAGCAACAAGCATGCCTACAAGGCAGGTCTCTTCGTGCTCGCTGGCCTGGTGGCCATCGTCGCCGGCACGCTGGTGACGACGAGCCGCGCCCTGTTCCAGACCACGATCCAGATCCAGTCGTACTTCACGCGCCCGGTCACTGGTGTGTCACGCGGCACGCCCGTCCGTTACCTGGGGGTCACGATCGGCAAGGTCACCGATGTCGGATTCCCGACCGGTCGCTTTGTCTATGACGATGGTGCGGAGCGGGCGGGCGAGTTCAACAAGAATGTCATCGTGACCATGGACATCTTCGTTCCCGACGGTCAGCAGCCCGATGAGGTTCGCCGTGAGTTCGCCTTCGGCCGCAACCACGGGCTCTGCGCGCGCGTGGCGTCGGCGGGCCTGACCGGCCTTCCCTACATCGAAATCTTGAATGAGCCCGACCAGACGCAACTCTCCATGCCGCCCGAGGACATGATGCATGACGATGTCGTGGCGATCGCCAGCACGGCCAGCAAGTTCGACGAAATGGTCGACTCGATTCAAACTACCGTGTCCAAGATCAGCCGCATCGACTTTGCTGGTCTCGGTGTGCGCATCGGTGAGCTCCTCGATACTGCCGACACAACCATCAAGACGGACCTGCATCGCACGCTGACCAGCATCTCCAACACCGGCGACGAAATCCGCGCGTTCCTGCAGAGCGGCGAGTTCAAGACGACCATGAAGGAACTGCCGGAGACCGTGGCGAACTTCAGGAAGACCGCCGAGGAGATCCGCGTGCTGGTCCGCCGCATTGATGGCGTCGTGGCTCGCGGCGAGCCCCGTGTGACCGCTCTGATCGAGGAGCTCACCGCTGCCGCCCGCAGCTTCGAGAATCTTGCCAACCAACTCGAGCGCGATGCCGGCTCCACGCTCTTCGCGCCACCTGAACCGATCAGCACTCCGTCGAATTCCTCTAGGAGCACCAAGCCATGACCCACTTCACCCAGCGCGCCACATCCAGCATCATGTCGGGTTTCGGCATCCTTGTTGCCGTCGGCATCGCCGCCCTCGCGGTCTCGCTGCCCGGCTGCTCGCTCCTGACCAGCCGGCCGGGCTCGACGCAGTGGACGATCAGCATCGACGGGTCGTCACCGACCACGGAAGGCACGCCCATGCTCGGTCAGCTTGGCGTTGGCCGACCGCGCATCGCAGCGCCTTGGAACTCGGGCACGCTGATCTACCGATTCGCAGATGGCGAGGCACGCGCGGACATCTACAACGGCTGGGTCATGCCGTTGGATCAGATTCTGCAGGCTCAAATGGTGGATGCGCTCGCCCATTCGAAGGTCGCGACATCCGTCACGTCGGCTGGGCTCTATGGATCCGACGAACTGAGTTTGGTCAGCAGCGTTCGCACCTTCGGCGCCTTCTTCGGGACCGACCGGAAGGGCGTGACCCGCGTGACGCTTCATGCGTTGCTCCTGCAGCGCACTGACGTGGATCCGCGCCTCATCATGGACCGAACCTACGAGCACGAGTCGCCCGTGGCGAGCGACGACGCGGCTGGCGTCATCAAGGGTCTCTCCGACGCGTTCGGCCAGTGCCTTGGCGATCTGGCGCGCGACCTGCGTGCGCTCCCCGCCGATGCGCTCGCCAAGCCCTGAGCGAGCCATGAGTCACTCCGCGCTGCGTGCTCTGTTGGGCGAATCGATCGACTACGCAGGGCTCTACCCGCCTGCGTCGCTTGACGAACCCACGGCAGTCTCGATGTTCGCACGCCTGATCGGTGGTGGCGCGGGGTGGATCGGCGCGCGGTTGGTCTGGCCAGCCACCCGGCTGTCCGCGCTGGGCGCGCTCGCCAAGGGAGACGCGCCCGTGGTCGAACCGCCGCGCACGGAAGGGGCCTGGGCGGTCTCCGCAGTCACGCCGCCGATCGCGCAGTGGGACGACTTCACCGCATCGCTCGCGGCGGTGGAGAGCTTCAACGATCGTCACGCGTCGCCAGGCGAGCCAGCGATGCGGGTGGACTGCCTTGAGGTCAAGGCCGCGAACGCCGCAGAGATCGAGCGCGCCATCGAGGTGCTGCCGGAGTGCTTCACCTACTGGGAACTTCCGGTCGATCGCGATGTGCGTGGACTGCTCATCGCCATCGCCGACGAGGGCTTTGGCGCGAAGATCCGCACCGGCGGAGTCACCGCCGCGGCGCACCCGACCATCGAGCAGGTGTCTGCGTTCATCGAGGCGTGCACCCGCGGTCGTGTTCCCTTCAAGGCCACCGCTGGTCTGCACCGCGCGCTTCGTCATGCCGTGCCGGCCATCGGGTGCACGCAGCATGGCTTCATGAATGTCATCGTCGGCTCATGCATGATGCACGCTGGCGTGATCGATCGCAGCGGGCTCGTACGGCTGCTTGCCGATGAGCGCCCCGGAGCGTTTGCCGTCGATGCGCAGGGGATCTTGTGGGACGGCCACCGTCTCACCGCCGCCCAAGCAGCTGCGGCGCGCGCCCAACTCATGCACAGTTTCGGCTCGTGCAGTTACGACGAACCACTTGAAGATCTGTTGGCCATGGGTTTGGTGAGCAAGGAGGAATGCGCATGACCGCATCTGGAGGATCGTGGGTTGTCGGAGCAAGTTCCTCCGGCGGCGAGGGCAGGGGCGAGGGCTTCGGACTTGCCAATCTGCCCATGGGTGCGTGGAGCGGCGAGGGCCGCGGTGCGCGATTGGGCGTGCGGATCGGCGACAGCATTCTGGACCTGCATCGCTGCGTGGAGTCGGGCGTGCTCGCACGGCTGGACGGCCGCATTCAGGATGCGCTGGCCAAGTCTGTGCTCAATGACTTCCTCGGCCTTGGTCAGGGGGCGTGGTCGGCGACGCGCTCGGAGCTTCAGCGGTTGCTCAGCGCATCGTGCGGTGACCTTCGAGACGCACCAGTCGCCAAGGATGCTCTGCTTCCGGCGTGGGGCATCACGATGCGCCTTCCCTGCGAGATTGGCGACTACACCGACTTCTACGCGTCGATCCATCATGCGACCAATGTGGGTTCGATGTTCCGCCCCACGAATCCGCTCATGCCCAACTGGAAGCATCTACCGGTTGGCTACCACGGTCGTGCGAGCACGGTCGTTGCCAGCGGTGCTGCGGTGCGGCGCCCGATGGGGCAGACCGTCCAAGCTGATGATGGTCCGCCGTCGCTCACCGCGTGCCGTCTGCTCGACTACGAACTCGAACTGGGCGCGATCGTTGGCGGTCAAGCCAACGACATCGGTCAGCGCGTGAGCGTGGCCGAAGCCGCAGGCCGCATCTTCGGCCATGTTCTCCTGAACGATTGGAGCGCGCGCGATCTGCAGAAGTGGGAGTACCAGCCGCTCGGCCCGTTCACGGCCAAGAACTTCATGACATCGATCAGCCCGTGGATCGTCACGGCCGATGCGCTCGCGCCGTACCGCGTGCCCGTTCCGCCGCGCGGAGACGGCGATCCGCAGCCGCTCGACTATCTGCGGTGGGACGGCGACTTCCTGCTCGATGTGCGGTTCGAGGTCGCGATCTCGAGCGCATCGATGCGCGAACGCGGCATGCCTGAGATGGTCGTCAGTCGCAGTCGCGGCACGGACCTGTGGTGGAGCATGAACCAGATGCTCGCGCACCACACGGTGAGTGGCTGCCGCATGCGGCCGGGTGATCTCATCGGCAGCGGCACGATCAGCGGTGCTGGTGAGGACGAACGAGGTTGCCTGCTCGAACTCACCTGGCGCGGCACCAAGCCGATCACGCTGCCCGACGGTACGGAACGCAAGTTCCTGCAGGATGGCGACGAAGTCATCGTGCGTGGATCGGCGGTCCGCGACGGTCTGCCGCGACTGAGCTTTGGTGAGTGCCGCGGATTCGTGCTGCCCGTTGCGTGAGCCGTCGTTCAACGCTGGGTCCGGCTGCTCCCTGCGTGAGCCGTCGTTCAACGCTTCGATCCGGCCACGCGCGTGGCGCGAGCCAGAGTATTCACACTCGGCCAGTCGACCTTGATCTCGCTGCCCTTGACGATGCTCAGACGCGCAAACTCGCCAGCGGCGAGTTCGATCGCGTAGCGGGCCTTGGCGCCGCTCGGATAGCGCGGCAGTCGGACTTCGTACGCGCCGCGCGACTCGTCGGCGCGCTGCTGCGGCTCGGTCTTCATGGTGTGCACGGCCGTCACGATTCCCTGATCGCTCACGAAGGCAATGTCGATCGGCACAAGGCAGTCGATCATCCAGAAACCCTGTTCGCGCGAGTACGGCATGACGAACAACATGCCGCGGTGACGGCGCACGCGGTCACGACCCGAGAGCCCCTTGGCGATCGCGTCGTCCGTTGCAGCGAGCTCAAGGTCGAACGGTTCACCGCCGAGGGTGAGCCGCACGACCGGAAGGCCGGCGTCGCTCAGGTTGGGGATCTGCGCGGGCAGCGGATCGTCGTCTTCGTTCGGTGCGGGCGCGGCCGCAGGTGCCGTTGGTGGTGCTTGGTCTGCGGGCGCGGCCGCAGGTGCCGCAGGTGGTGCTTGGTCTGCAGGAGGGGCAGCTGTCGTCGAAAGCACCGACGCGCCGACAGCCACCATCGTGCCGAGTCCCATGACTGCCATCGCTGCGAACAGCGGACCGCGCATCGCGATCAGTCCCAGGTGTTCGTGATGGCCGTGCGAGCTGGCGCGCGTCGGGCCGTCTTGCCCTTCGACGACTGCTTCGCCGCCTTCGACTCTGCAGCGGCCTTGGCCGCCTTCGGTGCGCGCACCTTGCTGCTTGCGGTCAAGGCGCCCTCGTCCCACGAGGCCGGATAGAGCGGCTCATCGAGCTCGACCGCAGCGCGCGTGGCCACGAGTGGGCGGAAGGTGTCGCACATCACCGCGAGTTCGTCGGTGTGGGTCATGCCGATGGTGGATTCGACCGTTCCCGGGTGCGGGCCGTGCGGAATGCCCTGCGGGTGCAGCGTCAGCGAGCCGCTTTCGATCCCGCGGCGCGCCTTGTAGTTGCCTTCGACGTAGTACAGCACTTCGTCCGAGTCCAGGTTCGAGTGGTTGTACGGGACCACGATCGCGTCCGGATGGAAGTCGAGCAGCCGCGGACAGAACGAGCAGATCACGAAGTTGTGCGCTTCAAAGGTCTGGTGAATCGGCGGGGGCAGGTGGTGCTTGCCCACGATCGGGCTGAAGTCGTCGATGTTGAAGGCGTACGGGTACACGCAGCCGTCCCAACCCACGACATCCAGCGGGTGGTACGCGTGGGTGTAACTGTGCACCCAGCCCCGGCTCTTGATACGCACTTCGAACTCGCCCCGCTCATCGAAGGTCATCGGCAACTGCGGCAGCCGCAGGTCGCGTTCGCAGAAGGGCGCGTGCTCCAGGAACTGCGAACTCTTCTTGGCCAGATAGCGCGGCGGTGGAAGGATCAGGCTGCCGTTGACGGCCTCCATGAAGACGAACCTGTTCGCGGGCTCGTTGGCCTTGGCCTTGTCGAAGACGAGCCGATAGATCGTGCCCTTGGGAATGACGAGGTAGTCCTTGGGACCGAAGGGGATCGCGCCGAACATGGTGTACAGCGTGCCGCGGCCGTGGTGCACGAAGAGGCAATCGTCGAAGACGCTCTTGTAGTGGTAGTCCATCCCCTCGGCGGGTACGCAGACGCCCATCTCGACATCGGCGTTGCCGTACAGGACCACTCGTCCCGTGATCGGATCGCCTTGGGTCGGCATGGGGCTGCTGCGCGTGTGACGCATGCGCATCACATTCAGCTCGGCATACTCCGGTTGAGCGTCGTACAAGGGTTCCCAGCCACTGACCTGCGTCGGCGCATTGATGTGGTAGAGCGTGCTGGTGGGGCCAGTGAAGCCTTCGGTGCCGAAGACTTCTTCGCTGTACAGACGGCCATTGGGGGCGCGGAACTGGACGTGGCGCTTGCTGGGCAGTTTGCCCAATTTGGTGTAGTAAGCCATGGGAATCCTCGTGGGGCAAGTGTAACCGTGAATGGCGTTGCGCCCGTACGCTCGATGCCTCATGGCACGCGCTGAACCAACCATCATCGCTGAACGCGCAGCGTGGCTCGTGATTGGAAAGCCGGCAGGATGGCATTCAGTGGAACAAGCCGCAGGCAGTGTGCGCACGATCGAGGCGTGGCTGCGCAGGACTGTCCCCGCGCAGAGTGCTCTCGACGGCGCTGGGCTCGTGCACCGACTTGATGAGGGCACCAGCGGCTGCATCGTCGCTGCGCGCTCGGAATCTGCCTTCACGGAACTCCGATCGGCATTCTCTGGGGAGCCGTCGCGTCACGCGGTCGAGAAACGCTATCGCGCGTGGGTCGCACCCGGCGTGCGCGAGCGTGGACAGTTTGCCTTGCACTTCACGGGTCGCCATCGCGGCTCATCCAAGGTGAGCGTGAGCGAGCGTGGCGATGCATCCACGCGCGGCATCTGTCGATGGTCGGTGCTTGCACGATCGTCCACGCATGACCTCGTCGATGTCGAACTCGTTGGTCCCGGTCGCCGGCATCAGATCAGAGCGGGCTTCGCGTGGCTCGGGTTCCCGCTCGCAAGCGACGGCGTCTATCGCGGATTGCCTCGCGATGGGTTCGATCATGCGGCACTGCACGCCCACGCGATCATCATTGATGATGACCAGGTCGTGGATCACGATCCGCGCTTTGGCGCGTGAAGTGATCGATATGGATCGAGCCCCGACCCGCACGCTGCACGCGTTCGCCTGATCGGCGAACCGCCGATCAAAGATTGCCGCGTCGTTCCTGCTCGATCTCGAGTGCTTCGAACAGCGCCTTGAAGTTGCCCTTACCGAAGCTCTGCGAGCCACGACGGCAGATGATCTCGAAGAAGAGCGTGGGACGATCCTGGAGCGGCTTCGTGAAGAGCTGAAGCAGGTAGCCCTCGTCGTCGGCGTCGACCAAGATGCCCAGGTCCTTGACCTTCTGGTGGTCTTCCTTCACGGCCTCGTGACCGTGCTGGCGGAGCATCGTGTCGACACGGTTCCAGACGCTCTCGTAGTACGCATCGGGCAGGGCCAAGAAGTCGACGCCGCGCCGGCGCAGTTCGGCCACGCTGTGCAGTTCGTCATCGGTGCGCAGCGCCAAGTGCTGCACGCCCGCGGACATGCCGTGCCACTCCAAATACTCTTGGATTTGGCTCTTTTTCTTGCCGGCGGCGGGCTCATTGATGGGCATCTTGATCAGGTGGTTGCCGGCGGCCATGACCTTGCTCATCAGCGCGGAGTACTCGGTCGAGATGTCCTTGTCGTCGAAGTGCTTGAACATCGTGAAGCCCATCACTTCTTCGTACCACTTGACCCAGCGGTTCATCTGGCCGAGCTCGACATTGCCCACGCAGTGGTCGACATACTTGAGGCCGCATGGGTTGGCTTTGTTCCATGCGTTCAGGCTGAAGTTCCCCATCGACCGGAACCCCGGCGCGAAGGTCGCACCTTGCTTGACATTGGGCAGCGCGTAGGCACCAGTGCGGCTGACGAAACTGTGGATCGCTCGACCGAATGTCTTGATGCCGGCCATCGTGACGCTGCCATGGGCGTCGCTGACCGTGCGTGGTTCATAGGCGCTCTCGCCGCCGTTGCGCCGGGCCTGTTCCCACGCGCGCTCGGCATCGAGCACGGTCAGGGCCACATCCTTCACGCCGTCGCCGTACTTCCGGCATTCCTCAGCCACCGGGTGGTCGCTCGTCAGCGCCGTCTCCAGAATGAATCGGATGTTGCCCTGCGTGAGCAGGTATTGGGCCGTCGTTCGGCTTCCCGTCGTCAGGTCGGCGACTTGATCGACCTGGAAGCCGAACGCATTGGCGTAGAAGAAGGCCGACTGCTTCGCGTTGCCCACATAGAACCGGACATGGTCGACATCGACCAGCATCAGGGGATCGGTCGACGACAGGGTGGCGGACGACGGTGCGGTGGTGAGGCTGCTCATCCCGTGAGTATAGAACCCCGGGACCGTCGAAACGACCCCCGCTCAGTACTCAAGGATGCTTGAGACCGCGAGATCGCGCAGCACTGCGCGCCCACCGAGTCCTTGGAGCTCGATCAGGACCGACGCACCGACCACATGGCCACCACACGACTGCACCAAGTCCGCCGAGGCCCGAAGCGTGCCGCCGGTCGCGAGCAGGTCATCGGCGAGCAGCACGCGCATGCCGGGCGTGATCGCGTCCTCGTGCATTTGAAGTTCGTCGTGGCCATACTCAAGCGCGTAGCGAACCGAGCGCTTTCGCCAGGGCAACTTCCCCGGCTTGCGCACCGGCACGAAGCCAGCGTTCAGGCTCTGCGCGATGGCCGTCCCGAAAATGAACCCGCGGCTCTCGGGACCGATCACGACATCGACGCGCACATTGCGGAACGGATTCGCCATCAACTCGATGGCGAGTGCCAAGCCAGCAGGATCCCGCAGTACCGGTGTGATGTCCTTGAACATGATGCCCGGCTTGGGAAAGTTGGGCACATCGCGCACGAGCTGACGGATCCGGTCTGGCATGCGCGTGTTCTAGCAGCAGCGCGCGGGGTTCGCCTATCCTCACGAGCATGTCGACCAAGCCGACGCCACCCGCCGCCCGCCTTGAGACGGTTGAACCCGTCGGCAAGCGCGTGCTCATCCGCAAGGACGAGGACAAGAAGATCACCAAGGTCGGGATCCATCTGCCTGACAAGATCGAGATTCCAACGCTCACGGGCCGCGTGGTCGCAGTGAGCGCGCAGGTCGAGCGCGACGAGGACTACCCGATCAAGCGGTACGACCGCGTGCTCTTCAATCCGCGTCACGGCATTCCAGTTGACTTCGAAGGGGACAATCGTCTCTTCGTGATCCCGGTCGATGATGTCGTGGCGGTGTTCCGTCGGGAAGGCGCCTGAGCGGTGGTTGGCGCCGCCAGGGCGATCCGGCCGGCGACGATGGGGCGTGAGATCATCGCGCGGGTCCAGGGAAGCAAGAGCCTGACCAATCGTTGGATCATGCTTGCGTCCTTGGCGGACGGACCGAGCGTCCTTGCAGGGGCGCTGAAGTCCGACGACACCACCTTGTTCGCGGACGCGGTGTCGCAGTGCGGCGTTCACGCGTCGTGGACTGCGCCGGATGAACTCACGATCGTCGGATGCGCTGGGCGCCCTCGCGGCGGCAGCAGCGTCCACCTTGGCGATGGCGGCACGCCGACTCGGTTCATGGCTGCGTTCGCCGCGCTCGCCGATCAACCGATCGTGATCGATGGCAGCCCGCGCATGCGTGAGCGCCCGGTCGCCGAAGGACTCGCCATGCTCGCCCAGTTGGGTGCGTCGATCCGCTGGGTCGAAGCCGCGGGGCGCCTGCCGGTCGTCGTGGGCGGATTGCGACCGACGGGGCGCACGCTTGCCGTCGGCGCCACCAGCAGCAGTCAGTTCATCAGTGCGCTCATGATGATCGCGCCCTGGCTCGAACGCGGCCTCGAACTCGCGTTCGCCCAGCCGCCCACCAGCGCGTCGTACCTTGAGCTGTCGATCGCGGTGCTCACGCGAGCGGGGGTGCCTGTCCAGATCGAACGCGCGCCCGACGGCGGATTGGCCGCGGTGACCATTGGCCCGATGCCCACTCGCGGTGTCCACATCACCGTCGAGCCTGATGCAAGCAGCGCGATCTACCCGATCGCTGCGGCGGCACTGATCCCTGGCATGCGCGTCACGGTGCCTGCGCTCCTGCGGACCACCGCGCAGCCGGATCGCGGCGCGATCGATGCCTTGCTCCAGATGGGTGCGCGCGAACGAACCGTCGAGGGATCGACCTCGATCGAACACGGTGGACCATTGCGAGGGATCACCACCGATGCAGCGCGTTGGCCGGATGGTGCGCTCGCGATCGCCGCCGTCGCAGCGGCAGCAACAGGCACGACCACCATCACGGGACTGCACACGCTGCGCGTGAAGGAGAGCGACCGCATCGGCGCGATGGCCGCGGAGCTCCGTGCGATCGGTTGCACGGTGTGCGCGAGCGACGACGCCATCGTGATCGATCCATCGACTCGGCACGATCGCGCGGTCACGCTGCATGCGCACCGCGATCACCGCGTGGCCATGAGCCTGGCGACCCTTGGGCTCCATCGACAGGGCATCTCGATCGATGATCCCGGCTGCGTGGCCAAGAGTTGGCCGGGGTTCTGGGATTCACTTGCGTTGTTCGAGGGCGTGTAAGGTGACGCGACTCCCATGAAGGCATACTGGACCTTTGCTCGAGAACTGTTGGCCGCGCCGTGGACTTTGGCCGGCGCCGTGTCGTGCGCCGTGGTGAGCGGGCTGGGCATTGCGGCGGGGCTCGGTGCCGCGCTGCCGGTCTTGGATCTCATGCTTGGCGAGGATGCCAAGGGTCTGGCCGGCATTGCCCGCGACCACAATGCCGCTGGCGGCTGGTTGCAGGTGCCCGACTGGCTGCTGGCTCGACTGCCAGAGTCGACGGATGCCAGCCTCGGGGTCGTGCTGCTGAGCCTGGCTGCGCTCACGCTGATCGGCGCCGCCGCCAACTTCCTGCACCAGTACCTCACGCTGACGATGGTCACGCGCATTGTCGCCGACGCACGCCAGCGCGCGTTCGACGCGGCGATTCGCTTGCCGCTGTCGATGGTCGTGGCGCAGGGCCCAAGCGACTTCACATCGCGCATCCTGCGCGACTGCAGTGAGCTGCATGGCGGTCTCGTGGCGCTCACGAACCGTTCGCTGGCCCATGTCACCAAGGGCCTGTCGGCCGTCGGCGTTGCCATCTGGTTCGATTGGCGGATCGTGCTCGCGGCGATCGTGGCTGGACCGCCGTTGGCCTACACGCTGCGGCGACTGGGCAAGCGCATCAATCGCGGTATGCGCGGCACGCTCGAAGCGCAGCAGCGGCTGCTGCTGGTGACCAACGAAGCCATGCAGGGGCTTCGCTCGGTGAAGGCTGCTACGGCCGAACCGGACATGGGCCGCCGATTTGCTGGCGCCAACGAGGGCGTCGTTCGAAACGAACTCAAACTTCGCAAGGTGCGCAGCCTGGCGAGTCCGCTGATGGAACTGCTGGCGGTGTTCGTCGTGCTCGGACTTGTGTTCCTCGCCGGGCGAGAACTCCTTGCCGGTCGCATGCAACTGGATCGATTCCTCATGTCGCTTGGCAGCCTTGCCGTTGCGGCGGGCAGCTTCCGCCCGCTCACGGCCTTCGTCAGTGACATCCAGTCGGCCGAAGCACCGGCGCGTCGCATCCGCGAGATCCTCGACGCGGCGACTGAGCCCGGCGCTGACGGTGGACGCGATGTTGCACGCTTGTCGCGGTCCATCGATTTCGTGGGCGTCGGGTTCACCTACCCCAAGGCAGAGCGCGCCTCGCTGCGCGGCATCGATCTCACGATTCCGGCTGGCGCGCATGTTGCGATCGTCGGTCCCAATGGTTGCGGCAAGTCCACGCTGCTGTCGCTGATTCCCCGGTTGCTCGTGCCCACGACCGGCCGAGTGGTGGTGGATGGCCTTGACCTTGACGGCGCGTCGCTCAGGTCGTGGCGTTCGCAAGTTGGTGTGGTCTCGCAAGAGGCCGTGCTCGTGCACGGCACGATCGCCGAGAACATTGCGCTGGGTTGCGCGTCCGCCACACTCGAGTCCATCGTCGCCGCGGCGCAGCGCGCGCACGCCGACGCCTTCATTCGCGCGTTGCCGCACGGATACGACACGCTGGTGGCCGAGCAGGGCATGAGTTTGTCCGGCGGTCAGCGCCAGCGCATCGTGATCGCTCGAGCTGCGCTGCGCGACCCAGCCGTGCTCCTGATGGACGAAGCCACGAGCCAGGTCGATGCAGACAGCGAACGCCAGATCAACGAGGCGATCCGTGAGTTCGGGAAGGGGCGCACGGTCATCACCGTCGCGCACCGACTCAGCACAGTGCTTGCAGCGGACTGGATCGTCGTGATGGATCAAGGCCAGATCGTCGATCGTGGCACGCACGCTGAATTGATTGAGCGCTGCGGCGTCTATCGCGCCATCGCCTCGAGCCAGCTCGCGACGGCGAGCGCGTAAGCGAACCGGAGAATGTGATTCAGGGAGCGACCGGATCGACCACGGCAGGTTCGCCGGTCGGTGCGGGGCTTGAGCCATCACCTGCGGGATCGGGTCCCGCGGCCGGGGGCTTGGTCGCCGTGGTCGTGGGCTTCGTCACTGCAGGCGTTGTGGGGTTGCTGACGGCTGGTGTGGTGGTCTGCGTCGCGGCATTTGGATCGGTCGTGGTGGCCGCAGCCGGTTCACTCGTCGCTACCGGCGCGGCTGGCAACGGCGCGGGCTGCGCCTGGGGTGCGTCGCGCAAGGCAACGACCAGCGCGTAGACGAGCGCTGTCGTCGAGAGCGCGGTCGTCACGACCAACCAGAGCTGAAGCCGCCGTTCCAGTCGATCGCTTTGGATCGTTCGTCGTCGCGTGGCTTCAGCGAGCGACTCGATGCTTCGAGCGTGACGCTCGCTGCTGGCACTGAACGCGCCGAGCGCCGTGCGCGCTTCGCCAAGGATTTCAGCTACGCGTGAACTCGTCTCGCTGTGCAAGTCGAGTTGCTGTTGAACGAGCCCGAGCACCTGCGTCTGGCGGTCGGAGCCTTCGCCGAGTTCCTTGAGGCCGCGGGTCAGGGCGGCGTCGCGGTCCTTGGCGCGCTGGGCCTGGTCAATGAGCGTGTCCACCATGCGCGCCTGCTGGCGGGCCATCTCCGGAAGCGACGCCAGTGTTCCATCGAGTTGACGAATGAGCTCGCCGAGGCGTCGATTCACATCGGCTTGCGATGCGAGTTGCGATTCGAACTGCTGCATCACCTCGACGGGCTTGATCGGTTCGGCCTGATGGACTTGGATCGAGCGACCGTCGGTGGTCGGTGGGGCATCCGCGGTTGGTGCCGCGTCCCCAAGGAAGAGGCTGGTGATCGCACTGCGCAGGGGCATCGTGGCCCGTACTGTATCGCTCCGATGCGATCGGTCGTTGGCGGAATCCTCGTGCTCGTGCTGACGGCCTGCGGGGATGGCTCGCGCGATGGCTGCAGGGGAGCCGCGAGCCTGAGCCCCGCGATCACCTTGACGATCGTGGCGCTTGGCGCGGGCGACACGGTGGTGGGTCGCACACCGTGGTGTGAGTCGGATGCGCCGGTCGTCGGTTCGTTGCTCGACCTCGATGCCGAAGCGCTGGTCGCGGCCAATCCGTGCGTCGTCGTCGTGCAGCCACCCGCGCAGGGCATGGATGGTGGACTCACCGAGGTCGCCGCGCGAATCGGTGCGCAGGTTCGTGCGTGGCCGCTCGCGACGCTCACTGATGTGCGCACGATGGTCGCGGAACTTCCTGCAGCGCTCGACCCCGGCGATCAGCAGCTCGCCGCGCGCGCGAACGAACTGATCGCCGCGATGGACCGCGCGTGTGCACCGATGGCGTGGGACCCGGCTCGCACCGTGCTGATGGTGCAGGCGGGCGACGGTCGGCTGGCGTTCGGTCCGTCGACCTACCTCGGCGAGTTTCTTGCAGCGTGCGGCGTACCCAATGCGCTCGGCAACGGAGCGTGGCAGACGCTCGATCTTGAGGACATGGTCGAGCTCAAGCCAGCCATCGTGTTGACGATCGGCACCGCGCCTTCGCCGTGGACCGCCGAGGTCGCTGCCCGAACCGGTGCACGCATCGTGGCTGCAGACGACGATGCCTTGCTCGTTCCCTCGGGAACCTTGGGCCCAAGCCTTGAGCGCGTGCGCGCGGCGCTCACAACCGGGGATCCAGCGCGATGAGCGACAGGTGCCATCCAGCGTGCGGCGCCAGGTCCACGACCTCCACGGGTTCTCGCAGGAGCAGTGCGGACACTGCGAACGCAGCGCGATCGCGCACGACGGCGTGGCTGGTCATCATCGCGCTCGCTGGACTCGCGGTTCTGCTTCGGCTCATGCTCGGCGCACGCGGTTGGTCGTGGCCGACCTCGGACATCGTCGATCTGCGCATGGGCGCGCTCGTCAGCGCCGCTGTGGCGGGTGCAAGCCTTGGTTCTTCAGGCGTGCTGTTGCAGGCGCTCTTGCGCAACCCGTTGGCATCGCCGTTCGTGCTCGGACTCTCGTCTGGCGCCGGGCTCGCCGTGTCGGTCGCGTCACTCGCGGCGAGTTGGGGTGCAGCGTGGCTCATCGCGGACGGGGGGATGGTCGCAGCGAGCCTTGGCTCAGCGCTCGCGTTGATCCTGGTCGTTGCCGCGGGCCGTCGACACGGTGCGATCGACCCCGTCACGCTGCTCTTGGCCGGCGTGGTCGTGGCAAGCGTGGCGGGCGCGCTGACGATCCTGGTCCAGTACCTGATGCCGCCTTCGTCGCGCGGTGACTTGATGGCCTGGGCCATGGGGCGGATTCCCGAACTCCCCGAGCGCGTGCCGCTCATGGCGGGCGCGATGTTGTTGGCGTCGATCGGATGGTGGTCGGTGATGCGCGCTCGCTGGCTTGATGCGGCGTGCACGGCCGATGACGAGGCTTCGAGTTTGGGCGTTGATCTTCCTGTGCTGCGCTGGAAGTTGGTTGTCTTCAGCGGCGCGCTCGCGGGTTCGAGCGTTGTGCTCTGCGGACCGATTGCGTTCGTGGGCTTCGTCGCGCCGCACATCGCCCGGCTCTTGTTGGGTGCAGGGCATCGCGGCCTGGTCGTCGCGTCGCCGATCCTTGGCGCCACGCTCTTGATCGCGGCGGACGCTTTGCGACGCGTGGTTCCGATTCCCGGCTCAGGCACGCTGCCGGTGGCGGTCGTCACGGCGGTCCTCGGCGGACCAGTTTTTCTGTGGGTGCTCCGTCGACATGGAGGACGCCACACATGAGCCTGATCCTTGACTCGATCTGCGTCTGGCATGGCGCTCGCGCCGCGGTGCACGGGGTCAGCGTGAGCGCGCCACCTGGTCGCATCGTTGCCGTCATCGGTCGCAACGGCAGCGGCAAGAGTTCGCTCGTGCGCGCCATTGCCGGCGTGCATGTGGGCCGAAGCTCTGGCTCCGCGACCTGGCAGGGGCGCGAGCTCGCAGCATCGACTGCCGCAGAACGGGCGCGCCGCGTGGCGTATGTCGCGCAGCGACCGCTTGTCGCGGCCAACTTCACGGCGCGTGAGGTCATCGAACTCGCGGGCGCCGTGGTGCCGCGATCAGCGGAGCACATCGAACGCGCCGTCGATGCCCTCGCGGTTCACGAATTGCTTGATCGATCCTTCGCCGCGCTCTCGGGGGGCGAGCAGCAGCGTGTCGTCCTTGCACGAGCCTTGGCGCAGCACGACGCGGGCGGCCTTCTCATCTTGGATGAGCCCTTGAGCGCGATGGACCTTGCCGAACAGCAGCGAGTCGCCGGAGCGCTGCAGGCGGTGGCGAGCGCGGGAAGCTTGGTCCTTGTGGTCTTGCATGATCTGGCGCTCGCCGATGCGCTGGCGCACTCGGTGTGGTGGATGGAAGCGGGGCGCTTGCGGGCGAGCGGCCTGCGGGAAGCGGTGCTCAGCGAAACCGCGCTGCTCGAAGGATTCGGCGTTCCCTTCGAGCGCGTCGGTGACAGCCTCAGACCGATCGTCGCGCTGCGTGGCGCCGCCGCCGAAGGCTAGGATCCACCAGCCGTGACGCAGTCGATCATCATCTTCATCCTGATCGCCGTGGGCCAGGCCGTGGCGAGCTACTTTGCCAAGAAGGCAAAGGAGAAGCAGGCTGCCGCCGAAGCCGCCACGCGCGGCGACGGCGCTCTTCCGGGCATCGCGCCATCGCTCGATGGCACGCGACCGGTGCAGGTCAACAGCGTCCGTTCGATGAGCGCCCCGCAGGCGTTTGCGGTGGGGCGCTTGATCGAGCAGGGCAATGTGATCGAAGCCATCATGGCGCTGCGCGCGATCTGCAACCTCGGACTCGCCGAGGCGCGTGATGTCGTCAATCAGTTCCCCGCGCGAGGATTCCCTGCGGAGTTGCTGCCGCCCGGTCAAGCGTCGTCGCGACCAACGAGTGCAGGAACGAGCGCGCCACCGCCGCCACCGATCGATCGCCTGGATCCCGAAGCTGCGTCGCAAGATGGCGAAGACGAGGAGAGCGGCGACGCGCTGCACTCGCTCGCGGGGGTGCGCGCGGCCGTCGACGAGGTCCGTGCTCGTGCAGCCGCGCGGCAGTCGACTCAACCGCTCCCGGCGCCACCACCGCCGTCGCGCCCAGTCGCGGGCGTCGAGTCATCACCGACTGTCGCCACGGCGGTCGCGCATCGCAGCGATCGCAGCGCGCTGGCCGAATCGGTGGCCGGCCTGCTCCGATCGCGCGATGGGGCACGCCGTGCGATCCTGATGGCCGAGGTCCTCGGCCCACCGCGAGCGTTCAGGCCGCTTCGATAGTCGCCGGGGTGCTCGGGTCGCCCGGCCCGCGTCGGTCGAGTTGCGCCCGTCCAAGCGGGATGCTGCACGATCGGCACAGGATCGCTACACTTCGGCCCATCATGATCGATATCCGCAAGCTTGAGTCGTTGGTCCGCTTGATGGTCGAAAACGACCTCACTGAGCTGGATCTGAAGGATGGTGAAGAGACGGTCACGGTCAAGCGTGG